>Ga0180433_10001693_pt1 | contig 36437 bp, 28 predicted proteins | sample SS_ome_8_FD_132980 | JGI IMG/M metagenome (GOLD analysis project Ga0180433, IMG submission 132980) | Hypersaline lake sediment archaeal communities from the Salton Sea, California, USA - SS_1_D_1 metaG | ecosystem: Environmental > Aquatic > Non-marine Saline and Alkaline > Hypersaline >... | reverse complement strand
TATCTCTAGTTTCTGATGTGATGACCATTTCTTGTTCTGAGACATCTTTTCCTCCTCATGTGAAGGTCATTATCTCTCAAATTTTCCCTTTTTGCTGGTCTAAAATGCGGGGGGCATTATCTACGCGGCAGTTAGCTGGTACAAATGGGTTGAATGACGCGTTGCTCACTGCACATGCCCAAGTTAACGTGCCGTTAGCTTGTGCTGTTGGAGTGAGCGCGACAGTAAATGATGTACCGCCAACTTGCGCCGCAACGTAAGTGATTGTTATTACACCGTTAGTAACAGTGATACCACTTACAATGTTTGTCGCGTCGAAACTAGAACCTGCTGTACCCAAACTGTCGATGTTTGCTAACGCAGTACCTGATGCATAAGTATCTGATACACCTAGTTTAATAGATGAAGCGAGCTGTAAGCCCTCAGATACGCGCGCACGGATTGCGTAGTCTTGGTAAGCTGGAATAGCGATAGCCGTCAAAATACCTACGATGGCGATGACGATCATAAGTTCAATAAGTGTAAACCCCTTTTGGTTTTTCATGGTAGTGCTCCTTGTCAGCCAGATGGTTGGCAAGGTGCAAAGCCCATGCCAAATTAAAGACAACAAAAAATCTACCAAAATCGGATCAAAAATAAAAGTTTAAATAAGGTTTTATATGTGATATGTATTGTTTTTAGTGAAAGTCGCTAGTGCAACAGGCGACGAATTTGGTCGCAAAGGGGCAAATTAGGTCCTAGCAGGAGGCAAGCGTTTATTTTACAGGGCTTTGACCGATAAAGATAAAAGAATCAAAGCCCAAAAACACAAGTGTCACTATGGAACAGTCACCGGGTCAAGAACAGTTGCACGGACTAGCGCAGATGTTAGTTCTTGAGGGTCTCTTAGAAGAGGTGCGGGCCCGTGATCTGTTGCAAGAAGCAAGAACAGAAGAAGTAGACTTTGTAACTCACCTAGTTGAGGCGAAGGTATTACCTGCTACTACTATTGCAAGCACGGTGAGTAAGATTTTTGGGGTGCCTCTTATTAAGCTTTCTGCCTTCGACCCTGAGCTCATGCGGGTCGATCTGATAAGTGAGAAATTCATTCGACAACATCAATGTCTCCCGCTACATCAAAAAGAAAATACACTTTTTGTTGCTATTGCTGATCCGAGTAAACAATCGCTTATTGATGAAATTAAATTTGCTACCGGTTTGACACCTATCTGTGTGGCTGTCGATTACGACGAGTTATCTGAAGCTATTGCAACGATGCTCGATGGCAAACCCATATCGGGTATTCTCAGTGATTTCGATGGTGATAATGAACTTGGCGATCTCGATATATCAACAGACACAGAAGAAGATTTCGAACAAGAATTAGAAAATAGTGACGATGCGCCTATTGTTCGTTTCGTTCATAAGATTTTGTTAGATGCAATTAACCGCGGTGCTTCCGATATTCATTTCGAGCCTTACGAAAAATCGTATCGTGTGCGTATGCGTATGGATGGTTTGTTACATGAAGTTGCAAACCCACCGTTTAATTTAGCAAACCGAATTGCAACCCGTCTTAAGATTATGTCTCAGCTCGATATCTCTGAGCGCAGAGTTCCACAAGATGGTCGCTTTAAGATGAAAATATCAGAAAAGCATGCGATCGATTTTAGGGTGAGCACATGTCCGACTGTGACGGGCGAAAAAATAGTGATGCGTCTTCTTGATCCTGCGAGTGCGCAAATCGGTGTTGAAGCGCTCGGTCTTAATGAGAAACAAAAAGAACAGTTTTTAAATGTCGTTCATCAACCACAAGGCATGGTTTTAGTTACAGGACCAACAGGTAGTGGTAAAACCGTAACGCTTTATACAGCGCTTAATATTTTAAATACTATTGATAAAAATATTTCAACAGCTGAAGATCCTGTTGAGATAAAATTAAAAGGTATTAATCAAGTTAATATCAATAAAAAAACAAATTTTGATTTTGCAAGGGCACTGCGAGCTTTCTTGCGTCAAGATCCCGATATCATTATGGTTGGTGAGATTCGTGATCTCGAAACTGCTGAGATTGCGATAAAAGCAGCACAAACAGGGCACATGGTGTTGTCAACACTGCATACGAACAGTGCCCCAGAGACTTTAACCCGCCTTGTTAACATGGGCGTTCCTTCATTTAATATCGCCACATCGGTGAGTATGATCATAGCTCAGCGTTTAGCGAGACGTTTATGCACGAAGTGTCGTGTTGAGGGTAACTATGAGCCTGACGTGCTGCTTAAACAGGGATTTAGTGAAGAAGAGATAAATGAGCTAACGCTTTATTGCGCAGAAGGTTGTAGCCAGTGTAATAAGGGTTTTAAAGGTCGTGTCGGTATCTTTGAAGTGTTAACGGTCTCAGCTGAGATTGGTGATATCATCATGCGTGGTGGCAACTCTAATGACATTTTAAACATGGCGAAAGAGGAAGGTATGTTGACGCTACGTGACCACGCCTTGCGTCAGGTTAAAGCGGGTGTAACCTCGTTAGAAGAAGTAAACCGAGTTATTAAGGCTTAGCAATGGCAAATTCACAAACGACTTCAACAAAATCTATAAAACTTATTACCTACGTTTATGAAGCAAAAACTAATCGTGGTGAAGTGATACGTGGTGAGATTGATGCTCAGTCGCTTGCTTTTGCGAAAGCTGATCTACGTAAGCAAGGTTATGTCGTTAAGAAAATATATAAGAAACCTAAATCTTTCTCACTGTTTGGTAGCGCAAAAATAAAATCGCGCGACATAAGTCATTTCAGTCGTCAAATGGCAACGATGATGGCCTCGGGTATTCCACTCATGCAGGCCTTTGATACGGTAAGTCGTGGTCAACAGAATCCAGAAATGCAAAAACTCATACGCGAGATCAAAGGACGTGTGGAAGAGGGCTCAACATTTGCTGAAGCCTTAGGCAAACATAAAAAATATTTCAATGACCTCTATGTCAATCTAGTCGATGCAGGTGAGCAGTCAGGTACGCTCGAAGTGATGCTCGAAAAAATCGCGACCTATAAAGAACGTCTTGAGTCGTTGAAAGGAAAAGTGCGCAAAGCATTGTTTTACCCAGCTGCCGTGTTAGTCGTTGCGATTATCGTTAGTATCATCTTACTAATTTTTGTTGTTCCGCAATTTGCGGCACTGTACAAAGGCTTTGGTGCTGATTTACCGATGATGACGCAGTTTGTTATCAATATGTCGAACTTTATATCTGAAAACTGGATACTGTTGTTATTTTCATTATTCATTTTTATCGCAGGACTGCTCGAATACTACAAGCGAAGTGAGAAGTTCCAAAAAACACTAGAGGCTTGGTCGTTACGCCTACCCATTTTTGGTAACATCTTGCGAAAAGCTGCTATCGCGCGATTTGCCCGTACACTTTCGATTACCTTTGCAGCAGGCTTACCACTTGTCGATGCATTGAAGACAGTTGCTGGTGCTACGGGTAACGCGGTGTATGCTGATGCGACGATGAAAATACGCGAAGATGTGACGGCGGGTCAGTCGATGCATGTCGCCATGCGGATGTCTAATCTTTTTCCTCATATGGTGATACAAATGGTAAGTATCGGTGAGGAGTCGGGGGCGTTAGATGATATGCTCACCAAAGTCGCAGATTTTCACGAAGAAGAAGTAAATAATGCGGTCGATAGCTTGAGTAGTCTGTTAGAGCCTATTATCATGGCCATACTAGGTATTGTGGTAGGGGGGCTTGTGGTAGCTATGTACTTGCCTATCTTCAAACTTGGCAACGTGATGTAGGGGCGAGTTTAAAGGGATGATCCTAAACGAAGCGCTACTGATTTTCTTCATTGTCTTATTTGCCTTATGCATAGGTAGTTTTCTAAACGTCGTTATTCATAGACTACCGCATATGTTAATAAGCGTCTGGCGTGTCGAATGCCAAGAGATGCTGGGGCAACGTGTTGAAGAACCTCGTCCGACATTTAATCTCGTCTGGCCTCGCTCGCAGTGTGTCGATTGCAAAACGACTATTTCCTGGTGGGCTAATATCCCACTTCTAAGTTACGTTTTCTTACGAGGTCGTTGCTACGCCTGTAAAACCCATATCAGCCTGCGTTATCCGATTATCGAGTTGCTAGCCGTTATGATGGCGCTACTTTGTTACGCTAAATATGGCGCGAGCATCGCATTTTTGGGTAGTTCTGTACTGGGTTTTGGTTTAATTGCCGCCGCGGCTATTGATATTGAGCACCAACTCCTACCTGACCAGCTTATTTTACCTTTGCTGTGGCTAGGTTTGATTCTTAATGCATTTGGTGTCTATGTCTCGCCGAGCGAAGCGATACTAGGTGCTACTGTCGCTTATAGCGCATTATGGTTATTCGCCCATCTGTTTACGCTGCTTGCGAAGAAAGAGGGTATGGGCCATGGGGATTTCAAATGCTTTGCGCTATTCGGGGCATGGTTGGGCTATAAACCACTATTACTAATTTTATTACTCGCTACCCTCGTTGGGGCAATCGTGGGTATCTTATGGCTTACACTGACGAAACAAGGCAAAGATACACCGTTACCCTTTGGACCCTATTTGATAGGTGCAGGGCTGATAGCGATGTTGTGGGGGGATACGATTATGACAACCTATATGGCGATAGCATTTTGAAGCAAGGTGCAGAACCACACATTATACTAGGTGGAACGTTTGATCCCGTTCACAATGGCCATCTCGCCATTGCCCACGCTGCGCTCGCGTTGTGGGATGATGCCATTGTTCATTTTATGCCCTGCAAGCTCCCCGTACACAAAGATACCGCACACGCTGCGAACGAAGACCGGCTCGCCATGTTGCAAGCAGCACTTGGTGATGATACTCGATGTAGACTCGATAGCCGCGAGCTTGAGCGCGACACACCTTCTTATATGATATTGAGCCTACAATCGCTGCGCGAGGAGTTGCCCTCTGCACCGCTTATCTTGCTCATCGGTTGGGATGCGTGGGTTGAGTTGCCAACCTGGTACGAATGGCGCTCATTATTTGATTTTGCACATATATGTGTCGTAAATCGTGTATTAGCTGTACATAATCCGGCCCTACCGGCAGAACTTGATGCCTTCTTCGAGCAGCGTAAAACCCAAGATCCGGACGTATTGCGCGAAGAGAAGGCAGGCTCAGTTTACTACCTAACCTTGCCTCTACAACCCTACGCTTCACGCGATATTCGTCGGGCGATAGCAAGCGGCGAATCTGTACATGACGACTTGCCGTCGGCTGTGGAGAGCTATATTGAATCTCACCACTTATATAAGGAATAACTGTGGTATGATAGCGAGCTCATGCGCTTTAATTGGTAGATTTTTATGTTGAATCATGAATGGGCACATCAAGTTTTAGATGACCAAAAAGCTGAAAACATCGTGGTGCTTGATGTTCGCGAGTTAACGTCGGTTACGGATCGAATGATTATTTGTAGTGGGCGTTCTGAGCGCCACGTCAAAGCGATCGCAAGTAAACTCGTTGAGCTCGGTAAAAAATCTGACAGGGCGCCGCTCGGCGTTGAAGGCCTTGAACACGGCCGTTGGGTGCTCATCGACCTCAATGATGTGATCGTCCACGTTATGTTGCCTGAAGTCCGCGATTTTTATCAAATCGAATCCTTGTGGCAAATATCCTCAAATTCTGCTCTGAGTAGCTCGTGAAAATCATCGTCCTTGCCTTGGGCACGCGTATGCCTGCCTGGGTCGAGAGCGGTGTTGACGAGTACCTAAACCGCTTTACCCACGAGTATGATGTCGAAATACGTGAGATCCGCCTACCTAAACGTGGTAAAAATTTACCGAGTGCGCGTACTATTGCTGAAGAAGGTGAAAAACTGCTTGCAGCTCGTCCAAGTCATGCTAGGCTTATCGCCTTAGATGAACGCGGGAAGAGTCTCGATAGCCGAGAGGTGGCGAGTGAGCTCAAGGATGCGCGGTTACACAGTGAAGACTGGTGTTTTATGATCGGTGGCCCCGATGGCCTCGCGCAAGACTGTTTGACAGCGGCGAATGCGACATGGTCGCTTTCCAAGCTCACCCTACCTCATCCGCTTGTTCGCATCGTTTTGATAGAACAGCTATATCGAGCAGCTACCTTACTCGCTGGTCATCCTTACCACCGTTGAGGAGACTATGGCAACGCGACGATTGAAAATTAAAGACGCGCAGCGTGAAGCGCAGCATTTTTTGCGTCGCAATTTACTTATCGGTATCATCATCATCGTGATGGTAGTTGCTCTCATTATGCGCTTATTCCTGCTCCAGGTTATCGAACACGACAAGTATACGACGCTCTCGCACCAGAACCAATTATATGTAACCCCTATCGAACCAAACCGAGGTCTGATTTATGACCGCAACGGCATTTTACTCGCTGAAAATCTGCCCGTTTATAATTTAGAAGTAACGCTTGAGCGTGTGAGTGATTTACCAAAACTGTTAAAGTCGTTGCGTGAGCTCATCACTATCTCTGATGAAGATGTTGAGCGCTTCCATAAGCTTCGCAAACAACGCAGGCGATTTGAGCCAACACAGCTTAAAATCAATTTAAGCGAACAAGAAGTTGCGAAGTTTTCAGTAAACCGTTATCGCTTTCCTGGTGCGAATGTGAAAGCGCGCTTGATGCGGCACTACACCGATGGTCCGCTAATGTCTCACGTGATTGGTTTCGTGGGTCGCATCAACCTCCAAGAGTTACGTCGGATCGATACGAGTAACTACGCAGCGAGCCAATACATTGGTAAGGTCGGTATCGAACGTTTTTACGAAGGTGCACTCCACGGTCGAGTTGGATACGAGCGCGTCGAAACCGATGCGAGTGGGCGCACGGTGCGTGTCTTAAGTCGCACGATGCCGCTTGCGGGTAACAATGTCTATCTAACCATTGATTCCCGCTTACAAAAAGCAGCCTATGAAGCGCTCGGCAAAACGCGCGGCTCAATCGTTGCTATTGATCCTAATAATGGTGAAATACTTGCAATGGTGAGTAATCCGCCTTATGAGCCGAATCGTTTTATTCATGGCATTACGTCTAAAGAATATAAGAGTTTACAAGATGACCCGCAACAACCGCTTTTTAATCGTAGTATACGCGGGCGTTACCCATTTGGTTCAACGATCAAACCGTTCTATGGTTTGCAAGGTTTGAAACTAGGGACAGTGACACCTAAGTTTCGTGTCTTCGATCCTGGCACTTACCAAATCCCTGGAAATAAACATATCTTCCGTTGTTGGAAATGGGCCTCAGGTGGTCACCGCCATGTAAATTTACGCAAAGCGATTGTTGTCTCCTGTGATACGTATTTTTATGAATTAGCTTATCGCTTAGGTATTAGGCGTCTTGCCGATATTTTATTTCAATTTGGTTTTGGGAAGAAAACAGGTATCGACATGCGAGAAGAGTTACCCGCACTCGTTGCGACACCGGAATGGAAGCGAGCAGCTCGCGGTCGCAGTTGGTATACTGGTGACACCATTAACGCAGGTATTGGTCAGGGGTATATGTTAACCACACCGCTGCAACTTGCGTCGGGTACAGCGGCGCTAGCGATGCGTGGAAAACGCTACACACCACACTTACTTCATCATCAAGTGTTGCCCAATGGCATGGAAGTACCTTATGAACATAAAGTTTTACCGAGTGTCGATGTGAAAGATCCTACTGCGTGGGATTTAGTGATTGATGCGATGCATCGTGTGATAACTGAGGGTACTGCTCGCGCATTTGGAACGAGTACACACTATAAAGCAGCTGCGAAAACAGGTACCGCACAGGTGTATAGTGCTAAGCGTCATACCCACCTAAATAAACGTGCACTACCTGAATTTTTGCGTGACCACTCGCTTTTTATTGTCTTTGCGCCAATAAAACATCCTAAAATAGCAGTTGCTGTTATCGCAGAGAATGATAAGAGTAAGGCAAAGCGGGCTGCACGGAAGGTGGTGGACTTTTATCTTGTTGGTCCGCCTAAAAAAGATAAAAAATCCGATAAAGCTAGTGCGGATGAAGCGAATGAGAATCCTCAAGGAGTCGTCCGATGAGTGTGAATGAACGAATCAATTCACTGTTACAACAGCGCTTCGATGAACGTAAACGCGATTTCATTATGAAAACGCGTTGGCAATTAGTGCATATCGATCCAGTATTGTTGATGGCGCTAACACTGCTCATTAGTATTGGTATCGTTATTCTCTACAGTGCAACAAATCAGAACGATGAAATGCTCTACCGCCAACTGGCTAGACTTGCGTTGGCATCGATAGGCTTAGTTGCGTTTGCACAAGTCTCACCACGAACCTATGCGAAGTGGACACCACCTATGTACTTACTCGGCATGGGGCTTGTGACTATGGTGCTTATCATGGGGGTGATAGGTAAGGGGGCACAGCGTTGGCTCGATTTAGGTATTATTCGTTTTCAACCGTCTGAGATTATGAAGCTACTCGTACCTATGGCGGTTGCGCGTTACTTTAGCCACGTGTCACTCCCACCTAAGTGGTACCACGTGGTGTTTGCGAGTTTTCTTTTTCTCGCGCCAGGTTTGATGGTTATCAAACAACCTGACCTTGGTACAGGACTTATGATCATCGCAGCAGGTGCGAGTGTTGTGTGGTTTGCGGGTATCAGTTGGCGTTTCCTTATCATCTTACTCACGGCTGTGGCGGCGAGTCTGCCTGTTGCTTGGCACTATTTACATGATTACCAACGCTTGCGTGTGCTGACCTTCCTAAATCCCGAACGCGATCCGCTTGGTGCCGGTTACCATATTATTCAATCGAAAATTGCGATAGGCTCGGGTGGTTTGTTTGGTAAGGGTTGGTTGCACGGTACGCAATCCCAGTTAGACTTTTTACCTGAGCACGCAACCGATTTTATTTTCGCAGTCTGTGGCGAAGAATTTGGACTTTGGGGCTGCGTATTATTAATTGTCGCTTTTCTTGCGGTGACCGCGCGAGGTTTAGTGATCGCAAGTCAAGCGCAAGATACTTTTTCGCGGCTACTCGCAGGAAGTTTAAGTGTTACGTTTTTTCTATCAGCGTTTATCAACATGGGTATGGTGACAGGTTTGTTGCCAGTCGTTGGGCTGCCTTTACCGCTTGTTAGTTATGGTGGTACGTCGATGGTAACCGTGCTCGCGGGCTTTGGTATGATTATGTCTATTGCTACCCATCGAAAGTTAGTGGCCGCGTGACATCATCTTCATCGTTTGCAGACGTACTATCTTCCTCCGAAGAAGTTGTCTCATCAATCATGTCATTGGTTTCATGGACTAAGTCATAGGCTTTATAGAGTGTATGGTCTATACGCTTATCGAGAGCGTCATCACCTAACACGTTCTCTGCCATACGCATGGACTTAAAAAAACCGAAGTGACTACCGACTAGAGTACCGAAACTGGCACCACCAATGACGATACATAAGAGAGTAACAGGGTTCAAACCAGCGGCGAAGAAAATACCCGCAGCGATGAGGCCAGAGAGAAAAGCACTTAGAACGACTGCTGTCGAAACGATCAAGAGTGCATAAAAGTAAGTCCAAGCGATTTCGTCGAAATAGAACTTCGTTTTGTTGATGTCTTTGTGAATCTTAGTTAGCTTTTCAATGTTCTGTTCATAAAGGCTGAGTAAGGCCTCTCGCGGTGTTTCTCCATTGGCTTCTAACGTAGCCATGATATTTCTTTGTATTGTAGGTAGGTGACCTAGATCTTTCGTTGGGAATTTTAGTTTGTATTCTCTGGTGTTAGATAGTGCATCAAGTGCAAGATGCTCGGGGTCAGATAGTAATATTGCGATGATCTTTATATCAATAATTGTCTCTATCAAAGTTTTGATCGATGTGTTAACTACTTCCGTGTTTGTTTTCCTATGTGGGTTGAAGAATTGACGAGCGAGCGTGCTGCGGAAAAGTCCATCGATGTGAGGTTTTAGTTCATTATCAAAGAACTTAGTGAGCTCTGGTATGGATACTTCGGTTCTGCTAATCTTGGGAGAGTCTTCAGTAGTCGCATCGACGGTTGATGTGTAACTCACAAAATACTTATTGTCATTGACGTAATTCTCTACGGCGAGTAAAGAGAATAGACTGTAGCCTGCAGATAAGAACGGTGTTTGCTCACCAATATTTTTGTGTATCGGCTTTTCTTGACTCGTCTCAGTTAGCCAGCGATTAGGTTTCCCGCCATCGTCAAATGAGGTGAATGAGGTGATTGAGTGGCCCCAGACACTAAGCGTTGTCTCGATGATGTCTGCAAGAATCGCTTTCTTCCTGTTACGTTTGGCAATGTCTTTTTCATGTTCTACCTCAAAATCATCTATCGATTTTTTAAACTCGGCGATGATGCGGTCAATCGTTTGAATGTGTTTTTTGGCTTTTTCGTCTGACTCAGTGATATCAATAGAGGGTGTCGAAATCTTAGATTTTGGTGGGTACTCGGCCAATAAGACCTTCGTCATCTGCTGCGCATAGTTAGCGAGCATTTCTGTTTCTTGTCGTTCCAAACAGTATTTTACATTTAATTCATTCAAGGCTAAGAAGAGTGTATTAAAATTTTTATAAGCGTCAGATTCGTGATCTTCGATAGAATCCATATAATCCAGAAGCGCTTGTATCGTTTCATCGAGTGGATAGTGTCTGATCGCAGCTTGGATTTCATTCGCAGCTAGTTTAGCACGTGAAGGTTTGACGCCTGATGTTTTGTCTGTGGCAGCCATTGTTGTAGAATTTTTAGTAGCAAGTTTTTCTGCTTTAGGTTTTTTACTCTTCTGTGTCTTTTTATGTGGTGTAAACGGAATAACTTTGGTGCGTTGTTGATGGCGACGGAAGGATCTACACATATCTTTCGCAAGTGTATTTGCTGTTTCGAGAAGGTTATCACGGTCTCTAACGAAGCATACGATAGGAAGGTTTTTTGTTTGTGCCGTTTCATCAGGTGTCGCTTTGTCGGTATAGTCAAGTAGATCGACGACTTGTATAGGGCAGGTACCATTGATGAGTTGTTCATCAACCACGAAGGTCCCATCTATGTGTCCAGTGATTCGACGGTAGCATTCGGTGAAAAGTTTTCTTGCAAATGCTGATGCAAAATCTATAAATTTATTTTCTCTTTCAGCGTGCAAGGCATTGTTATACACCCTAGTGATTTCTTCATCGCTAAACTCAGCTAGGGTACTCAATAAATACTTGTCGCCTTGAATCAACCAGCGTTGCATATCAGGATCATCTTCACCGACTGTGAAACCGTGCATAAATAGACTAGTATAGTCTTCAGTGAGGTGGAGCGATGTGTACCATTCTTGCATTCTGCCGCGACGTTCTAGAATAAAACTTAAACTGTGTGCATCAGTGTATGAATATACATAACGGTCTGTAATGAAAGCCGCACCAAACGATAGTTGTGTTGGTTCTAGATCTGCTTTCTTAACGAACCTGTCGATTCCTCTTATCAGGTATCTTGGATAAATTTCATCGCCTTCATGCGCAGTATCTTCAGTGGTGAGCCTTGTGACGAAAGATTCCTGCTTGATACCCCGGAAGCGAGCTGTGGTTGATAAGTCAGGTGGCAACTCTATTTGTGGTAGTTCATCGCCATAATCCTTGTGGTCACACGTTCTAATCTCAGCACCTTGATGTCGGTATGATTCCTTCGTTTGTTCGATATTAAATGGCATGGCAGCTACCCAAAGTAAAAAGTTAAGGTTTTATTAAGTTTTGCGAATTAAATCAGCGTATCTAGACCAAAATAGTCCGTAATAGTAGCACGATGTCCAGTGCTTGAGAAGAGCCACAATTCCCCTCTCCCCCAGATACGGGAGAGAGGGGGGAGAGGCATACCCCTCCCCCCAAGAGGCAAGTAGATCTAGAATTTAACAGTTATTTGTGGTATAACCTGCGGACTTGCAGCTTGAAAGTTGCAAAATCGAGGCGTAAGTCTTTAACGCGTAGTAGGGTGCTGCCATGCAGTGTGCTATGTGGACTTATGGCCAAAAAATTAACCCTATATTGAGGTATACCTATGTCTACAATATCTATGCGAGATATGCTCGAGGCCGGCGTTCACTTTGGCCACCAAACCCGCTTCTGGAACCCCCAAATGGGTCCTTATATATTCGGTGAGCGCAACAAGATTCACATTATCAATCTTGAAAAAACCTTACCCATGTTCGACAAGGCACTTGATTTCATCCATACCATTGCGAGCAAAAAATCACCAAAAATCTTATTTGTCGGCACCAAGCCTGCTGCACAATCCATTGTGAAGCGTGAGGCGACACGTTGTGGTATGCCATACGTCGACCACCGTTGGTTAGGTGGTATGTTGACTAACTACACGACGGTTCGTCGCTCCATCAAGCGCTTGAAAGAGTTAGAAGCGATGGAAGGTGATGATGTTTTCAGCCGCATGATTAAAAAAGAAGCGTTGCAATTGAAGCGCGAACTTGCGCATTTGCGTCGTGGCTTGGGCGGTATTAAAGATATGGGTGGTTTGCCTGATGTCTTAATCGTTGTTGATGTAGGACACGAAAAGATTGCTATTCAAGAAGCGAACCGCTTGAAGATACCTGTGGTTGCGGTTGTTGACACAAACCATAGCCCCGAGGGCGTGGACTACGTAATTCCAGGTAACGATGACGCGATGTCAGCTATCGAACTTTACTTGAAAGGGTTTGCTGAAACGATTATGACGGCACAACAAGCTTCTGGCTCAACGGCTGATGATAAAGCAGCGTCGTCAAAAGATCAGAAGAAAACGGCCAAGGCTAAAGTTGCTAAGAAGACCAAGGCCGCTGATGCTGATGCTGCTTCTGATGAGGCAAAAGAAGAAAAGCCTGTAAAAGAAGCGAAAGCGAAAAGCACTAAGTCAAAAGACGCTGAATCATCAGAAGATTCCGTGTCTGTTGATGAAGATGACTCTGCTGCAGCAGCACAACAGTAAACTACTAACGTATAAACCCGTTTATTATTTGAGGAGTAATCATGGCTAATATCACCGCAGCCTTAGTCAAGGAACTACGCGGGCGTAGCAGCGCCGGTATGATGGATTGTAAGAAAGCACTTGTTGAAAACGATGGCGATATTGAACGTGCCTATCAGTGGCTACGTGAAAAAGGCCAAGCAAAAGCAGATAAGAAAGCTAATCGCGTTGCGAGCGAAGGCCTCGTTATTGTAAATGCTAACCACGAACGCAACCAAGCTATTATCTTAGAAGTTAACAGTGAAACAGACTTTGTCGCACGTGATGATAACTTCCGCGGTTTTGTCGATAGCCTCGCACAAACAGCACTCGCATCACAAATTGACGATGTCGATGCACTTGCTAACCAAACGTTAGTGGGGCAAACACATACGGTAGAAGATGCAAGACGCGAATTAATCGCTAAAATTGGTGAAAACATTCAAATTCGTCGTTTAACACTCATTAATGCTGACGGACCTATCGGTCGCTACGTACATGGCGATCGTATTGGTGTGCTAGTTGAATTGAAAGGTGGCGATACTGAACTTGCTAAAGGTGTTGCGATGCATATTGCTGCAAGTAACCCCTTGGTTGTTAAAAGTGATGACGTGCCCGAAGAAGTCTTAGCGCAAGAACGTGAAGTTTTTACGGCACAAGCGCGTGAGAGTGGCAAGCCCGATGACATCATTGAAAAAATGATTGTCGGTCGTATGCGTAAGTTTGTCGACGAAATTAGTCTCTTAGGTCAACCTTATGTTAAAGACCCTTCGATGACCGTTGCGCAAATGTTGAAATCAGCGAACGCCGATGTAGTACAGTTTATTCGTTACGAGGTCGGTGAAGGTATTGAGAAAGAAGAGCAAGATTTCGCTGCTGAAGTAAAAGCTCAAGTGGAAGGAAGTGCGTAATGGGCGATACAAAACCGCTTTATTCGCGCGTTTTACTGAAGATAAGTGGTGAAGCCCTCCAAGGTAAAAGCTCGTTTGGAATTGACCCTGATGTGCTTGATACCTTTGCTAGTGAGATAACCAAAGTTGTTGCCGCCGGTGTTGAAGTTGGTATTGTCATTGGTGGCGGTAACTTGTTTCGTGGTAAAGCCCTATGGCAAGCAGGGCTTGGGCGCGTCACAGGTGACCACATGGGGATGCTTGCAACAGTTATGAATGGTCTTGCATTGCGCGATGCACTAGAGCGCATTGATACACCAGCACGTATCTTGTCTGCAATTCCAATGACAGGTGTCGTTGATGCGTATCATAGGCGCAAAGCGATTAAGCATTTACGCGATAAAACGGTTGTTATCTTTACGGCAGGAACAGGTAATCCTTTCTTTACGACGGACTCCGCGGCGTGCTTGCGAGGGATCGAAGTAGGCGCAGATGTTATTTTAAAAGCGACGAAAGTCGATGGTGTCTACTCGGCAGATCCTATTAAATATCCTGATGCAACAAGGTATCAGCACTTAACATATGATGATGTATTACATCAAAACTTGGAAGTGATGGATCTTACGGCCATTTGTTTGTGTCGTGATCACAGTATGCCGTTAAGGGTGTTTAACCTCACTAAACCAGGTGTATTATCTGCTGTTATTTTCGATCCGAATGAGGGAACGAGTGTAGGAGAGTAACATGATTAATGAAATCAAACAGGATGCGATTTCTCGCATGCAAAAAGCTGTTGAAGCATTGCAAGTAAATTTAGGTAAGATCAGAACAGGACGTGCGCATCCGAGTCTGCTGACACAAGTGAAAGTTGACTATTACGGAAATCCTACGCCACTCGACCAGGTAGCGAGTATCAACGTTGCTGATCCGCGAACCATACTTGTGACACCGTGGGATAAAACGATGTGCCCTGCGATTGAGAAAGCAATATTGACGTCTGACTTAGGACTCAATCCTGCGACGATGGGTGAGAGCGTACGCGTACCCATGCCAGCTTTGACCGAAGAGCGTAGACGCGATTTGATTAAAGTCGTTCGCAAGGAAGCAGAAACGTCTAGGGTTTCTGTGCGTAATGTTCGACGCGATGCGAATGAACAATTAAAAAATGCACTTAAAGATAAGCTGATTAGTGAAGACGAAGAGCATCGTGGTCAGGATCTCATTCAGCAAGCGACTGATGATGCGATTAAACACGTCGATGAACATTTAGCGAAGAAAGAACAGGACTTGATGGAAGTCTAGGTATTTAATACCAAGCCATCATACCTAGCTCAACTTCGAGTTTAACTTTGCGCACAACACCATTAGCTAAGAGCTTTTGTATTGTTTGCTGATAGTCTTTGGTGTTGAATGCGTAAACGATCGTATTGAGATAGCCCTCAATGGGCACAACAATTGTCTGACTGTTGCAAACGCGTCGAATCAATTCAATGTATTTCCTATGACTGCCTTGGCATATGAGATTGATGGCAAGCGCGCCATCGGATGTTAATCTCGAGCGACACGCCTCATAGAACGCTTCATCGCCCATGAAGGGGGGTAAGTCATCAATCCCGTAGAGGTCGAGCCACATGACATCATACTGTTTATCAGTGTGGGTCACGTAATCGAGTGCTTCAGCATGCTGCAATCGGTAAGTTGCAGCTTGCGACGATATGTTGAAGTATTGTTCACATACGCGCAGTACCGCTTCGTCGTATTCAATCGCATCAACTTGAATCTCGGGGTGCTCTTCACTCAGTGTGCGTAATAGGCCACCACCACCCACACCGAGCAGACAACCCGATGTCGCTTGAACAAAGTGAGAGATGCCGAGCATCGCAATCATATAGGGTAGTACGGCACGGTTAGGTTTTTTTAAATCCATCGCCGATTGTATACCAGGTGAGCCAAAGTGTAGCCAGCGGTACTTGTCATTCTCAAGTACAAAAATTGGTTGATGTTCGCCTTTGGCGTGGAATATTAATTCGCCACGTTGGTCATGATCGAAACGAGGTATTGCGGTCATACAGCACCTTGTTAGTGGATAGGGTGGGTATCATACACATACTTGTCGGCAACAGCTAGCAGTTTGTTTCTACACGTGCGAAATAGGATGATTGTATCTTAAATTGAAACAATAGTGACCATCTTGCGAGTCTTAAGACTCCCTTAATGTCAGAAATTTACATTGTCTATTGGGAAAAGAATTACAATAAACGGAGTTAGCCGCTGTGGATACAGGACGCAAACTGAGAGAATTACCCCTACCACCTGCCGCCCCGGGTATTTCAAGCAAGGCATTGAAACAAATACAGGCGACAATACGCTACTGGGAAGCGCCAACAACTGAGATGTTGAGAGAGGTTGAAACAGGAACGCCAACAGAGGCAGGGCGTGTCTTGACGAAGTGGTTGGTTACTCATCAAAGTAAAGCTAGCTGCAGAATGGCGAAAGACTGGGGGCAAGCATGGCATGATGCGTTCTCAGAACGACTTCAATCTAACGATCATCTCGATGAAAGTATAAAGGCACTCTATAAAAATTACTTCGCACCTTTTGTAAGCGATAGACTTAAGTTTCAGCAAGAAATGACTTGCTTTAATGAAGCCGGTTTTTATCGATATGTTATCAACGAGTACATCCTGAAAGCAGAGCGAAGAATCCTTTTACAAGAGCAAGCGAGCTTACAGGAATCTGATGCTGCTGATGGTGGATTTGAAGCCAAGTGGCTTAAGTATGAATTGTATTGCATGCTACATACAGTGCAAACACAGAATTGGCATGTGCAGGTACTCTTAAGGCAAAGAGTTAACTTACAAAATGAGTTAGATCAAATTGCCGATACACTCAAGACACTAAGTGGCGCGAAAGCTGAGCCATCAAGAATCACAGAGTTAACCAATAATTTAATAGCGTTAGACAAAAAAATAAAAGATAGATGTGAAAAACTGTGTGATAGTCTCGATGCGGCACAAAAGAAATATACTGATCTGCATGGTTATGATGAAGAGACAATTGACAGTACCTACGCGCGTAACTTAAATGCCGTATTAACGCAAGATGTGCTTGATGTTTTGCCAGAGCGTGAAGGAAGTTGTATCTTAAATGAGATAATTAAGTTGCGCAATAAGGCGTGTGAGGCTCAGAGCCAAAAACACAATGATATTTTGACAATATACATTCAAGAGCTTGCAATAGAAAATTCAACCTACACGAAGTTTAAAGAGAATGTCGAGAAATGTGAAAATAAGTTTAGTAAACAAAAACACTTCATAGGTTTTAGTTTGCTCGATCTCCATAATTATCGTCATAACTTAACTACAATGCGGGACTTTTTAGCGCACTACAAAAAGTTAAAACACTATCGTGATGGAAGTGGTGTTCTAAATTGGATTGCTTGGAAACTCGTATGGTTGCGTATAGTCTTTTCAACATTTCGTTTTCGCGCAACATTCGAGACGCTTGATAAGTTTCTCAATCATGTTGATGAGTATGAAGAGATATACTTAGCTGAGCTCGAAGCGTATGCCTATGCAATCGAATGTCGTTTGAGTCTGCTTAGTGAAGATAAAACCTTAACGCAACTTGACCCAACGTTTACATTACACGAAACACTCAATGATTGTATCGATACTTTGTTTAGCGATAATTATCAAACACGCTATACCCTAGGTGACACCGCCTTTGAGATGTCGCAAGATGTGTTGTCACGAAAGAAGCTCATCACATCAAAAGAAGCGGTTCGCAGTGGTGATGTTGGGAAGCGTGATGGCTTGCTGACGATGGGGCAAGAGTGTAATGCCGAGATTATCGTTGGTTTGCGAAACGTGCTCGCGACTGCTAAGCAAGAGCTAACGAATTTTGTCGATGAGCGTAGTTTTAGAGATTCAATTTACTGTGACGATGTCGCTCTCGAATCTACAAAAGCGGCTTTAGCAAAAAAAGGAGAACTCGATCAGGTCTTGTTGACTGATCCAGCAATTCAATTGTGCTATGCGTTATTTACTGATCATATGGTTAGTGAGGGAGGGGAGGCCGATCCCAATTCAGAAAAGGAACTCATGCGCTTAAGATATCAGCGTGAAGTCCTTGTCGAAGCGATAGAACGCGCCAAGCTGATTATTAAGCAGGCACCAACACTCGATATAAAACGAAAAATGCATCGTAGTGTGCGAAAAGATGTTATGGCTAGATTGCAGAAGTTTAGAGAGCAAGTAGATAGTCGAGAAAACAGTATTGCTGAAGAAAAAAAACAACACCTCGTTGCATCGATTGATGGCTACATTGCATCGTGGCTTAAGAATATACCAACCGATTCAAGTGATTTGTCCCCAGCAAGATGGCTAGCGCTTATAAATGAAATTGAAGACCATCGAAGCAATTTAAGTGATGATATAGGTTCTGGATTAAGTTGTGATTGGCAACAGTATTTTATTGATAATGTGTATGCTCAATTAAGCGAAGCAACACATTTTACAAGTAGTCAACTTAAAGAAATAAAGCAAAACGCAGCTCATATTATTACCGACTCTGCAAAACGTGACTTATTTATCGCAACGCTACAAGTTTTTGCAGGTGAGATAAGTTTTGAAACATTTCAATTACAAGTAGGACATGATGCATTAGCGCGAGACAAACAAAGCGAGTCTTGGCGAGAATATTTCAGTAACAGCCTGCGTAGTTATATGAGTAATATGCAGCTAACGCCGAAGATGTGTTTTGAAAAAAGTTTATCTCTATTACTCTCACCAAGCGAAGATGCCTCTCGCTTTTGCCTTGAGCTTGCGCGAAACGTGGTCTTGAACACCATTGCTCAGTCGAGGTTGAAGCTTACTGATTCAGAGGGTGTATATAGGTTGCATAACATGCTTCCCTATACTTTTTGTCAATACTATCTTAACTCACAAGAGATAAGTGAGCGCATTATTCCTGATGAGTCAATAGAGACTAACAAAGTTGCATATGATGACAAACAGTTAGTGCTGCTTACTGCAAATGAATTGGCAGTTATATTAGCAGAAGCAAAAAAACTTGACGCACCCATAAGTGTTTCACAATGTGGTGATGAGCGCGGTTGCAAGATGACGCAAAAAAACCTCGTTCACCTGGCCATAAAACTCAAGATGTTTATTGTGCTGCGGGAAGAAATCGATGAAGTGAAATCGTTGCGAACTGCTTTAGCTAACTATCCGTTTGCTGAAAACCCAACGCTTTTCTTACATTTCTATCCACTGGTAAGTTACCTTACGGATACCGATACGAGTGAATATTTACAAACCTTTGTGGCTGCTACATTACAGGCGATTTGTGAAGACACCTCGTTTAGTGCTAATGACCATCACTTATATATTGCGAGAAACTTGCGTGCAGACGTACCAGTGATAACACTCGATCACTCTGAATTAGTTAGAGCGTTTAAGTCAGCCTATCAACAGCGTGATGTTCAAAAGCTTGCTTTTATCGTAGAGTGCGCTCGCAACGATACTATACAAGAGCTTGCAACCGAGATGTTAACAGCACTTATATCCCAAACAGTTGAGCCTCAAGACGCACTTCCTTGCCTCACAGAAGTTCTTTCAACACTTAGCAAACAACAGGCTGAGGCATTCTTGAGGAGCTGTAACAAGAGCTTGGAAGATAGTTGGGAGAGTGTGTTTAAAGGTGCTCTCATGAAGCATAATGATGATGATGCTGAAGCGATCGTGATGGGTTATGCAACTCAGACTATTATTGATAAGTTTAAAGCAGAAAAAACACTACAAAAATACCTTTCTGTGATTCATCATACGCAAGCGACTTATGATCGTTCTTGTCCAAATAGCTTAGCGAAGTTTGGGAGTGAAGATTGTAAAGCACTTGCCGTTCAACCAACATGCGTTGTTACACTGTTTAAAGAGCTCACAGACGTTCTTCATAATTATCCTAGTGGAGAAGCTAACCGATACATTTTTGATCTGTTAGGGCTTGCCCACGATGTTTTAAATCAGCCTGCTCTGTGTACTAGTGTCGATGAAGATACATATACAAACCTTAAGATGAACGTTGAACTCATTTCACCTGAGTGGGATATGAAGTTTAGAGTCCAACAATGCTTAAATGAATTTCAAGCTTTGTATGATAATGAATCAGTAACCCCAGAACATTTTGCTGATAAGTTTCGTCACTTATGGGTTGATCAACGCCTAGCGGTCTTAGCGGTCTCAGATAGCATCAAGAAGGAACAGTTTGACGCAGTTTTAGCCTGGCTTGAGCGGGAGTATATAAAAGAACAGCAGATTGATTTTAGCCAAATTACGCATGAAGTAGGGTCAATGACAGATACAGCAGAGCGTGTAGAGGTTGCTGGACTCCATATCAAGGCTATACGTAAAAAAATCACTCCAGATGTTTTTTCAGATAAAATTAAAGAAACAACCATTAATGATATCAATGGTAAATTAGAGGCGTTTTATTCTCTCCTTGTCAATAAATATTTTCGCCCTGATAAGCTATTTACGCGTGAACACGTCGAACTATTACGTGACCATGCGACAAAAGAGAATATCGACTTTGTAATGAACTATGTTAATGCTAAGAAAACCTCTCACATAGCACTTCCAAAACGTCATAAAGGAACTTCGAGTTTAAGGATGTCACCTGGTGAAAAGCAAGTCTTCGAGGAAGTACGTATAAAATTTGGTTTGCTCTGTCGTCAAACATCGCATGATGAGAGAGATTTCCAATTGGTGGCACAGTATTCTGATTTTGTAAAAATAACTAACTTGTTAAAGTCTATTTGCAAGGCTTCTGACAAAAAAGCAAAAACTGCTACAGGAAGTCGTAAACTTGCTCAAACACCAAAGAAATTTGAACCAATGACTAAGAAACAAACTCCAGGTTCAAGCCGGCTCACTAGGGCAGAGAGTTTTAGAAAGTTTCTTCAATTTCCGACAAGCCCAAGAAAAAATAATAGTGCTGCTACAATATCACACGCTTACACACCTAAGAAAGGTAGTGTAAGAAAGTCTGTTGAAACTGTTTTTAATGATCCAGTCTCATCTGCCGGTACACCTGAAAAAGTTAAGCGAATACAGCCTGAGGATATTAGATTAATCAAATCATTAAATAGAATATTACAGCGAACACTACAACAAGATACCCCATCGGCAAAAGGGAAAGAGCCTGTGACGCGTGAGATTAAATCTGATTTTCTCATACAATACGATTGTTCAATTCACTGGCAAAAACACCTTGGTGACTTTATTGAAAAAATGCAAAAAGAGCTTAAATCCCCATATACTAAAACTAAACACCGTAAGCACTTGTTAATGTTAAAACAAGTAAAACAATTGTGGCCTTTGATTGCAGAGACAGACCGAAGAGTATTGCAAACAAAATTACTGGCCTTATTTGGCTATCATCTATTTAAGTGCGATATCAGTGATAGTGATAAGCTTATCCAGTTACAGGAGTTAAAAGAAGCACTGCCAGGATTAGAGGATGTCGTAAACGACTTGTTAGCTGCGCTGTTTGCTGATGGTGTGAATACCGCTGCGATCCGCTCTCTGCGTGCTGATCTTAAATCTATTCAAAATTCTTCACCGTTTTCTGAGAGCGACTGTGAGATTACAATCAATTTAGAGTCATTACCCACTCTGCGTCTGTTGTTACCGAATGATGAGCGTCAAGAACTTATCGAAATATTAAAAAAAGCAAGCCATGACGCATGCAACGAGCAGCACAAATCGTCTGTACAATCATTACAGTTTTTTTTAGACATAGATGATGCTGCCTATGATGAACATTCAAATGTGTGGTTGAATCATATAGCGGAAATGACGACTCCTGAACGCAAAAAGATCATGAACGTGCTATTTAAGAAACTTATTGATTACCTTGAACCCGAAAAGCATGTATCAGTTGATAATGTAAATAATTTCTTTCTGTCTGATATGGCACAGATTGCATACTTAACTGACCTAGGTGAAAAAGAAGTAGAGCTTATCGCTCATGTTCGAAGTTTGGCAGAAAAATTAATCGGTCCACCAGATGAAGCGAGTAAATATATAACGAAAGTCGTTCTTGTGAGTGAGTTTACTAAGTTTTTCTTTCAGTACTGTTACTCAAAATTTGCGAGTGATTCTTGCAGAAACTTAAGGGTTGACTTTGAAAATCAATTTAAGATTTATAAAAATGCAATGCACAAGGGCGAGGGCAATAATGATGCTCTTCGAAAAGCATACAATAGTTTCTTGTGTCTATATATGATTGGTCATGATGAACCATGCAATGACTTTATGCGCGACGTCAATAGTAAGGTAATTAATGAAGCCCCGATCTTAGACGCACGTGTTGTATTGAGTGCACTTATTTATTCCAAGACACATAGTAGTGATGAGTGTAAAAGTGGACTCGCCAAAACAGCTAAAAAAATTAGTTCTAAGTGGCGTGTTCGCCCATCTATTGTGGACTTTCAAGGCAGCTCGCTCATTGATGCATATAAAGACGCGATTAGGACGCATTATCGTAAGCCTGAATCACCACGTGGTGTTAAGCGAACATTATTTGGCCCATCGAGCTCTGCACGAGTGGCCCCTGGAGACAGCCCTACTGAGACCACCCCAAGCGGGTCCTTACATTCATAGTAAATATTGAGTAAAATAGCCGGTCTTTGTATTTGACGGGCTTGATGAGTCCGTGAGGTGTATGTTGAAACCATCTCTTCCTAAACATGTCGCCATCATTATGGATGGTAATGGTCGCTATGCAAAAGCGCGTGGCCTTCCTCGTGTGGCTGGCCATAAAGCTGGGCTTGATGTTGCTCGCAATATCGCGCGTGTCGCGGCCGAACGCGGTATAGAAGTCTTAAGCCTTTTCGCCTTTAGCAGCGAAAATTGGGGCCGTCCACGCCAAGAAGTCAAATTTTTAATGGATCTATTTGCGCATGCGCTCAAAAATGAAGCAAGTGATCTTGCAGCAAATGATATTCGTGTGCGCTTTGTGGGGGAGAAGTCTGCGTTACCTAAACCCCTGCAGGAAGCTATTGTCCATATCGAATCGGATACGATGAATAATACCCGCATGCAACTCCTCATCATGATTAACTACGGTGGGCGTTGGGATATTTCCCAAGCGATGCGCGCTATTGCGCAGAAGGTGGCTTCAGGTGAACTCAAGACAGATGTGATCGATGAATCAATCATTTCGCAGCATCTAGCTATCGGTGATGTCCCTGATCCAGATCTCATTATTCGCACGAGTGGTGTAGAGCGCTTGAGTAATTTCTATCTTTGGCAAAGCGCATATAGTGAGTTTTATTTCTCGCCCGTGAATTGGCCCGAGTTTACGACAGAGGTTTTTGATGAGGCATTGAGCGCCTATCAAAAACGCCAGAGACGGTTTGGTTGTATCCCTGACGCGGAGACATCTTCATCATGCTGCTAAAACGCTTTGTCGTTGCGCTTATTCTTCTGCCCCTTGCTATTTATTTAATTTTATATGCCAAAGCCCCTAACGCTAAGCTAGTCCTAAACGCGATGTTAGTGGTAGCTGCGTGGGAGTGGGCAGGCTTATGTGGTTGGCAGTCGCGCTTGGTTCGCATCGCATTTACGCTAGTTGCGGCTATTTACTTTTTACTTGCTACGAACACCTTACCCGTTTTCGGTGTTTTTTTACGATTGCCAATTAAAGCCTTGCCGTTATCAATGTATTTGATTTTTCTTAGTACTATCCTGTGGATTAGTGTAACGATTTATACGTTTTTCTACCCAGCGCTTATAGGGTTATGGAAAAGCAAGTTACTACGTATCTTGATGGCGCTCATAATCTTTAACGGTGTTATCGCTAGCTGCTTCGTGTTATTCACGGCTGTTGTCGATGGTCGGCTTTGGTTGTTACTCTGCTGCATCATCGCGTGGACTGCAGACACTGGTGCCTATTTCGCGGGGAAACGTTGGGGCAATCGTAAACTAGCTCCCCATATCAGCCCCGGTAAAACCTGGGAGGGAGTTGTAGGTGGCTTAGTGGTAAGCCTAATTGCGGGTTTAATCGCTGCCTATGTTTTAAATCTAAACATGTCATATCGCCTTGTACCACTTATCATCGTAACGATGTTGGCTGCACTTATTGGTGATCTATCAATAAGTATGTTAAAGCGTACCGTACACCTCAAAGACACGGGCTCACTCTTACCGGGACATGGCGGTTTGCTCGATCGCATCGATAGCCTGCTCGCAGCACTACCCGTGTTCACATTGGGTATGTACACAGCCATGCCAGAGGTATTTGCTCTTCATGGTTAAACAACAGGGATGAGTTAAGATGAATGTTCTTATCAGTATTGTCGCCTTTCTCATATCAGCAACTGTCCTCATTGTTTTCCACGAATATGGCCATTTCATAATCGGCCGTCTATTAGGGGCCCATGTCGAGCGTTTCTCCGTCGGCTTAGGGCGTGTGCTACTTTCTAGAACAGATAAGCACGGCACGGAGTATACATTGTGCGCAGTACCTTTCGGTGGTTATGTCAAGTTTATTGATGCGACCGATCCCGATACCCCAAAAGAATTACTCCCCAAAGCGTTCCAACAGTTGAGCTTTGTTCGCCGTACACTCATTATCATCGCTGGAAGTGCCTTTAATCTTATCCTTGCAGTCCTCTTGTTTACGATAACCTTTACCCTGGGTATCCAAACGATAGCCCCCATCGTACAAGCGCCCGAGCCACAATCGATAGCGGCTGAAGCAGGTTTGCAGGCAAACGATGAAATTTTGCAAATAGGTGAGCACGAGACTAAAAACTGGCGCGATGTCCACATTGCGTTGCTCGAACAGATGGGGCGCAAGGCAATCGTGCCACTTAGGGTCGAAGCTAAGAGCGGTAATGCGCGTGATTTGCAGCTTGATTTACGCCAGTGGCAAATCGGCGGGCTGCGTCCAGCCTTTTTAGATAGCTTGGGTATTCGTCCGTATGTACCACCCTTGAAGCCAATTATTGCACATGTGGTTAAGGACAGTGCAGCTGACAATAGTGGGATCAAAGTAGGCGACACTATTGTCGCTGTCGACAATAAGCCCATAAAAGACTGGAACACTTTTGTTAAATATATTAAAGTTAGCCCTTTACGGACAATTAGTGTCACGATAGAGCGAAACGGTCAACGCAAGCAATTAACGTTGACCCCAGCGGCAAGGAAGTCCACCCGCGGGCGCACCGAAGGTTATGCTGGTGTTGCGCCGCGTCAGACACTCGTTTGGCCAGACCATATGATCCGCACCTTGCAGTATCCTGCATGGTACGCTGTGTGGCCAGCAATTAAGGAAACCCAGGCCATTGTCAGCTTAACGTTGACCATTCTGGGTAAACTGATAACGGGTTCGTTATCGTTGCAGACCTTGAGTGGTCCGATTGGTATAGCGCTTAGCGCGGGCCAAACGGCATCTGGTGGTCTTGCTGTATTTTTGAATTTTTTAGGGTTGCTTAGTGTGACCTTAGGGATAATTAATATGTTGCCCATCCCCGTATTGGACGGTGGACAACTTGTAATGTTAATAATTGAGACGATACGCGGTAAACCATTTAGCGACCGTGTCCAGTTCGGCATCTTCAAAGCGGGTGTTTTTATCTTACTCGCGTTGATGTCAGTCGCAGTGGTAAACGATCTTGCACGATTGTGGCAATAAAACCGTGTCTTAAAGTTGTTGTTGGATGATGAGAATAATAAATACCCTTAAACTTTTAGTACTAGTTGCACTTATGTCGTGGCAAACGCTTGCGTTTGCGTTCACCGTTCAAGCAGTCGAATTTCAAGGTTTACAACGTATTCAACGCGCGACAGCGCTGAATTATCTCGAGGTTAACGTTGGTGACAAAGTAACTGAAGCTAAGTATCCTGCGATTATTCGTCGACTGTTTAGAACAGGGTTTTTTAGTAACGTACAATTAATACAACGCGGTAATACGCTCGTTGTGCGAGTGGTTGAAAAACCCATTATCGCGAAGGTTAAAATTACCGGCAACGAGTCGATTCCAAAAGACAAGCTCAATGAAGCTATCGATAAAGTCGGTTTACGCCAAGGTCAGATTTACAACGAGCGTGTGCTAAATCAACTCGTCGGCGAATTAAGGGCGCAGTATCATTTTCTTGGTAAATACAATGCTACGGTTGAACCGACCATAAAACGTTTGGTGCGTAATCGTGTCGATATCAAAGTTAAGATTAACGAAGGCGGTGGAGCGCGTATCAAACAAATCCGCATCATCGGTAACAAGGTTTATAAATCAAGCGTGTTGCGCCATCAATTACTTATCGGGGAACGCAGTCTACTCGGCTTCGTAACCGGTAAAGACAAATATTCACAAGATAAACTCGCAGGCTCGCTCGAAAACTTAACTCACTTCTACCAAGACAATGGTTACTTACATTTCCGTATTGTCTCAACCCAAGTCTCTCTCGATCCGAATCGTAAACACGTCTACATTACAATTAAAATTGAAGAGGGTGCTCGCTATCACTTCTCAGGCTATGCGATACGTGGCAACAGAGTACTATCTGACGATGCGATCCGTGCCTCAGTACTTTTCCAAAAGGGCGATGTTTTCGCGAAAAGCCGCGTGACAATGTCTATTACAGCACTGGGTTATGCGCTTGGTGATTTAGGTTACGCATTTCCCGTCATCAATGCTGTGCCTAAAGTCGATGAAATCAACAAAACTATTTTCATCACTTTTATGGTTAGCCCTGGCCAACAATTCTATGTACGCAGAATTACGTTTGGTGGGAACTATAAGACCCGCGACAATGTATTACGCGCTGCAATGATCCAACTCGAAGGCGCGCGCTTGTCACGGCGTTCGCTCGAAGAGTCGAAACGCCGTATGCAGGTTAAAAACTACATCAAAACCGCTGAGATGAAACTTGAAAAAGTACCAGGTACTAATAACCAAGTTGATCTGCACTACGAAGTGACCGAAGCGCCTTCGGCTGTGGTCACCGCTCAGTTCTCGTGGAGTCCTGCTCAGGGTATCGGTCTTAACGCGGGTTTTAACCAATCGAACTTCATGGGTACAGGACAGTCGGTAGGACTTAACTTTAACGCTGGTCGTGGTTACCAAAGCTATGCGTTTAGTTGGTTTGATCCCTACTACACTGTGAATGGTGTAGGGCGAGGTTATACGGTTTACTATAACCGCGCGAGCGAGTCGGCGCTCGGTGTGAATGGTTATAGTGCTAACCGTCTTGGTGGGTTAATGACATATAATGTACCGCTCGGCGTTTTCACGAGCATGCAAGCCTCACTCGGTTACGAACACGTCAAGATAGCTTTACCGGCCTTCGATCACCCCGATCGCGGTAACGATATTACTTGGTCTTCTGGCGGTTACCAAACGGCACCCGATAGACTGATGGATAGTATGTTTCTACCTAACCAACCTCGTGCCTACACACAACTGTTCGGTACCATCTTCAATCAAGTCAAAGTTGGTTTAGGTTGGCACCGTAACACGTATGATCGCTTCCCATTTCCAACGAGTGGTAGTAACCAACAACTCGATTTGTTAATGACACTTCCTGGTGGCAACAACACGGCGCGTTATTACAAGGCATCGTACACGTTACACAAATTCATGCCGCTAGGACACGGTTTTATTTTCTCAATACTCGGTTCGTTTGGTTTTGGTAATGGTTATGGCCACACTGAAGGCTTACCATTTTTTGAAAACTACCATGCAGGTGGTATCAGTAGTCACGGCCAGGTGCGTGGTTACGAAGCTTACTCGTTAGGACCGCTTAATGAGCGTGGCGATCCGCTCGGCGGTAATATCCTCGCTGCAGCCAGTGCTGAATTGATTTTACCTTACCCACTGAGCAGAGAGCGCATACGTACATCGATTTTTGTCGATGTTGGTAATGTGTTTAGCATCAATGCACCATCGTGTGTGCCTGTGATTGGTTCAGACTCTGTTATCCCATATACAGATGCTGCGGGCAACATCACGGGTTTTCCTCGCAATGTCAGTGGCACGGTAGACTTAAATGGTTACCGCTATGGACCGTTGTTGCGTGTCTCAGCTGGTATCGCTGTGCAATGGCAATCACCGTTTGGCCCGCTTACGTTTAGCTTAGCGAAGCCACTCACCCAGCGCTACCCAGGCGATCGTACAGAGCCATTCGCATTCTCGGTGACGACAGGTTTTTAATCGATTCGTTATTTATATCAGACAAGTTGCTAAGACATGTACGCCTCGTTAAGTCAACGGGCGTACATGAGTATGATTCGTTACAGGCCAGAAGGTCCGTTGGTTGCAGCTTCAAGTGTTTCTATACTGTGAGTGTCTTTTACAGTATCTTTAAATACTTCGATAGACTTTGTCAGTGATTGTTTACGCAAGCCTCGCGCATGTTTGAAAAACCCAGCTGACAGCCCAGTGCTTGCACCGAGCACACCCAACCCCGCAGCGCCCGATAATGCCGCAGTTACGATGACTGCTGCGAGTGGGATAGCGGCTGGCGGAAAGCTTGCAATACCGAGACCTGCTGTTACACCAATAGCGATTGCACTACCGATGAGTAGGGTTGCGGCAATGATGCCGACTGCGAGAATAATAGCGCTTGTGATTTCTTCTGCAATGGCTTTATGTTTGTTGTGTTTACTTAATTTTCGTATGGTCATCTCTAGGGTATATGTATTGGTTTGAAAGAAAGCAGGTGGGAGTGTTATGGATAACTTATTAATTTCAGCTTGCAGAGATTTCCTTTCAAGAGGTACTTCAATCTCCATATTAGGTTTGTGAGAAGGAAAAACTAGCCAATACAGCTCTTCTATCAAGGTATGCATATCCTTTGCTAATTCTTCGTGCTTATTTTTTTTGTTACATGCAAGTTTATTGACTGCCTGGCAAATGGTATCGATCGCAGCGGAGACATTCGTATTTTCATGCCCAAGACGATTTCTGATTTTTAAGAGGTAAATAAGACTCTTCGCGCGTAGCCTTGCAGTGTCAGATACATTTGCTGATGCTAACGTATAAGAAGTAGCTTCGTACTCACCTAGTTCATGTATTCCATACGCTGAAAACCAGTGGGTTAGCTCACTAATGAAACTTAAGTTGTTTAGATCGAATGAATCATCGGTCATCTTGTTAAGTTCTACATCTAAGCGTTTAGATGCCGCACGCTGCGCACTAAAATGAATTGTGAACTTGCCATGAAAAATAGCTTGTTGTTCCTCAATGAGGAGAAGGATTTGTTCAACGAAGAATTGCTGCAGAGGAGAAAGCTTTTCTCGCTTATCATGTAACGCTTTGACAGTCTTATACAACTCAACGAGCTCTAGATTTTGCTTCACAGTAATGCGTGATGCGCTTTCATAGTCTGTTCCCAGATTTAAAGCTGAGCCCCAATGTTGGTAAGATGGATTGTCAGGTGCAAAATTGCCATGTTTAGTGCTATAGCTACCATCTATACCGAATACTGTTTGAGGAATATCGGATGACAGGGTTATAACTGCTTCATCAGATAGCGCTTGAAAAGCGTTGTGTCGAGGATTATCGAGGTTGCCCTCGTTTCCTGGTACAGAAAAAGGATCACCTGCAACGAGGCGCACGAGTTCGTAGTCTTCGCGATCGTCAATGCCCAGGGGTTTTTTATAAGCGTTGGCAGGTAACTGCAGAGCGATGCCTTCTTTATTACCTTTAGCAGCTTTAAATTTTTCAGTTAATATTTTGATTGTACTTGGTGTGGTGTCTGCAGCGCTCGATGGGATTGCAACCTCATGCAGTTCGCCATACGGTTTACTATGAATGACAACGCCTTTGATCTTGGTTTGAGTTTCTTCATCAAGCGCCATGAGTGCTTCACCCAAGGTTTCGACGAACAGCGTCTGAAGCTCAGCGTTTCCAGATAAGTCCATGCCGGCAAAGGCGCCGGTGCCAAGCCCGGGGGTTGTCGCGATAACAGGACCCGATGCGAATTTGCATGCCTCTTGAAGACTCATGACAAGTCGAGGTTTGAACAGTTCTTTATATTTGCTTTTAGAGAGTATGCGGTCTTTCTTACTAATGATGACATCTTCAGATTCATCATCGGAGGCCGCTCCGAGAAACACATCGCGCGCGTCAAGAGACTTATTAAAGAGCATTGGCGCATTAACGAGCGCGAAAACAGCTGAGAATGGTTTTTTGTGGCGTGTTGTCTCACTGCGTTTACGCACGCCATCATCAAAGACAGTGGTGTCGATAACGGTGCTAACTTCGGCTAATAAACGACTCTCTGTTTCGTTCCAGAAGTTGCTTAGCGCAGGTTGTCCTGGATTTTCTTCATCTCGATCAAAAGGCATTTGTTCAGCCATGATTCTTATACTGCGGGTAGCAACGAGGTAGTGGAGTAAATCCGCACCGCTTAGTGTTTCCAGAAAATCGAGCAGCATAGCCTCGTCGGAAACAGGCTCAGCAACCTTGCTGCTCTCTCGTGGATACCGGTCAGAGGAGGCGTGTTCACGCTCTTTTGCTATCTCGAGTTGTGAATGATACTTACGCGCTTTTGCCTGCAATAAAGTGCTTAGCCTTGGGCCAAGCACGCTAAGCGGTTTCACACCTGATGATGGACCTTCGTCCTCACCACGTGTGTCTGTAGCTTTTTCGCCTGAGGGATCAGTAGATGGGTTGGCGGGAGTTTGGAGTCTGATTTGGCGGCCAAGTGTCTCTTTAATCGATTCTAAATACACGCCTGCTCTAGCTTTTGTCTCATCACTAAATGCAAGCTTGACCCTTCGTTCCTTAGCAGATATTCGTTTTGTCGGCATCTATCAATCCTGTGGCTGTATTAGCTTTAAAGCTCATCTTTTAATGATACGAAATGAACATTAACTAACACTTAAGAGCGGGCAAAATAGTTCAATTTTTATGCTATTTATGGAGTATTTGCCCTCTTGCACTGGTTAATTTGCGACCTCTGACCGAGCGATTTAGCCATACCATTTGCCATAGAATTCAGGTATGATAACTCCCTGTCTTGCTTGCCAGAAAGCAAGTTAACGTTAATAAATCGTCCGTAATTAGAGGAGTGTCTCAAATGATGAAACGCTTATATGCAGTTTTGCTATCGGTGATGTTGTTGGGAATGATGGGTGTTGCTAGTGCTGCTGGTAACAGTTTGAAGATTGGTGTGATCGATTTGCGTGAAATTATGCAAAAATCACCTCAAGTTAAGACCATGGTCAGCAAACTTAAAAGCCAGTTCAAACCTCGCCAAGATAAGATCGTAGCTCTTCAGAAGAAGCTCGATGAAGATCTTAACAAACTAAAACGCGACAGCGCTGTGATGAAGAAAGCTGAGAAAGCTAAGGTTCGTGACCGCGTAATGACAGCTCGTCGTGACTTACAGCAAATGGAACAAAACTATCAGCAAGACTTGCGTATGGCTCAAGGTCAAGCGATGGACAAATTTTATAAGAAAGTTAGCGCAGCTGTGAAGACAGTTGCTAAACGCGATGGTTACGATCTCGTGATGCAAAAAGGTGCTGTACCTTACGCAAGCGATCGCGCCCTGATTACAGAAAAAGTCTTAAAAGAATTAAGCTAACAATTCGACGTGAAGGGGAGATATGACGCTCCCCTTTACTTTTATCATGTGTTAAGGGTTTTTCATGTCGTATGATTTAAGTCATATCGCCAATCTTGTTGATGGCACAATTGAAGGGGATGACCTATCCATTGCCGGTGTGGCCACACTTGATGACGCGACACGCGGTGATATCAGTTTTTTCCACAATACTAGATACCGCCAGTCACTGAAACAAACCAATGCCGCAGCTGTGCTGATTAAAAAAGAGCACGTGGCGGATTGTGATGTGACAGCTCTCATTGTCGATGATCCGTATCTAGCTTACGCGCGTATTGCCGCGCTATTTGATAAGGCACCAAAGACGAAACCTGGTATTCACCCCTCTGCTGTTATTGCAACCTCAGCTAAGCTTGATGAGACGGTCAGCATCGGTCCTCACGTTGTTATTGGTGAAGATGTTGAACTTGCGGCCAATGTTGTTATCGATGCGGGTTGTGTCATTGGTGATCGCGTTAAGATCGCAGAACAAACGAGACTTATGCCTCGTGTTACTTTGTACCACGACGTGGTCATTGGTGCGCGTTGTCGTATTCACAGCGGTACCGTTATTGGTGCCGATGGTTTTGGTTATGCACCGTCTGCGGAGGGATGGCAGCGTATTCCTCAGTTAGGCACGGTCGTTGTCGAAGACGATGTTGATATCGGTGCGAACACGACTATCGATCGCGGAGCGCTTGGCGATACCGTTATCGAGCAAGGTGCAATTATCGATAACCAAATTCAAATTGGTCACAACGCTCGTATTGGTGCGCGTACGGCGCTTGCCGGTTGTGTCGGTATTTCTGGTAGTACAACGATTGGTAAGAATTGCCAAATTGGTGGTGGCGCGGGTATCGCAGGTCACTTATCAATTACCGATAATGTCATTATCGGTGCGCTGTCTGGTGTGCGCGGCTCTATCGATAAGCCCGGCATCTACTCCTGCTCGTTGAGCGTACAAGATGAGGCGCAGTGGCGACGCAATGTGGCTCGCCTACGCAAGCTTGATATGTATGTCAAACGCTTAAAGCGCGTTGAAAACCAACTGTCTGAATCAACCCCTCACCAAGAGTAAGTATTATGAGCGAGATGGACATTAGTGAAGTTCTGAATTTTTTACCTCACCGCTATCCTTTTATGCTGATCGATAGAGTCACAGAGATTCAACAAGGAGAGCGTCTTGTTGCGATAAAAAACGTGAGCTTTAACGAGCCTTTTTTCAAAGGCCACTTCCCGGGCTTGCCTGTTATGCCAGGTGTTTTGATTGTCGAAGCGCTCGCACAGGCTGCGGGTATTCTCGTCTACAAGACAACGGGTGAGAGTCCAGAGGGCGTTATTTATTATTTCGCTGGTGTTGATAATGTGCGTTTTAAGCGCGTGGTGAAGCCAGGTGATCAGCTTCGCCTTGAAGTGACTCCTCTAAAATTGAAACGTGACTTCTTTAAAACGCAAGGTGTCGCCTTCGTGGGTGACGAGGTTGTGTGTGAAGCCGAGTTGCTCTGTGTCAAACGACCAAACGATGAGGACTTACTCAAGTGATTGATGAACGCGCATGTATACACCCAACAGCGAAACTCGCTGAAGGTGTGACTGTTGGGCCATGGACTGTCATTGGCGCGGATGTTGAAATTGGTGCGGGTACCGAGATTGCTTCACACGTCGTTATTCAGGGCCCAACTAAAATCGGTAAAAACAATCGTATCTATCAATTCGCATCGATAGGCGATGATTCTCAAGATAAGAAGTTCCAAGATGAAGTATCGCGCCTTGAAATTGGCGATGGCAATACGATTCGTGAATACGTGACGATTAATCGCGGAACGAGCACAACACGAGTGGGTGATAATAACTGGATTATGGCCTATTGCCATATCGCACACGACTGCATCGTAGGTAACAGTACAATATTCTCTAACAACGCTTCTCTCGCAGGCCACGTCATTGTCGGTGACCATGTTGTTTTCAGCGGTTTCTCAGGTATTCATCAATTCTGCCAAATCGGTGATTACAGCTTTATCGCTAAGGGAACACTTGTGACGAAAGATGTGTTGCCTTATTTAATGATCGCAGGGGGAAATGAAGCGACAACAGCTGGACTCAATGCAGTCGGTCTAAAACGTCACGGCTTTGATGAACAAGCCCTTTTAGACTTGCGTCGAGCGTACAAAGTTATTTTTCGTAAAGGATTAACGACGCAAGATGCGTTAGCAGAATTAGAGTCGTTGCGGAAATCTAATCCACATGTCGATAAGCTTGCGAATGCTTTAGTCGAATCAACTCGCGGCGTTATCAGGTGACGACGATTGCGCTTGTCGCTGGTGAAACATCTGGCGATAAACTAGGGGCTTCCCTTATCCACGCTCTACGCGAACGCATGCCGCACGCTAAATTTGTTGGTGTTGGTGGTAGTCATATGCGTGCTGCTGGTTGCGAGTGTCTTTATGGTTACGACGATTTATCTGTTATCGGTTTAGTCGAAGGACTCAAAGCCTTACCAAAAGTCTGGCGCTTGAAGCGCCGTCTAATGCGCTACTTTAAACAAAACAAGCCTGATATCTTTGTTGGGATTGATGCGACTGAATTTAATATCTCACTTGAGTTGTCGCTAAAAAAACTTGGCGTTAAAACCGTCCACTATAAGAGCCCATCGATTTGGGCGTGGCGTCCTAAGCGTATACATAAAATAAAACGCGCGGTTGATTTGATGTTGACACTCTTTCCTTTTGAAGTAGAACTCTATCACCGTGTTGGTATGGATGCGCAATGTGTCGGTCATCCACTTGCAGATAAGGTGCCAGACAATATTAATAAAGAAACGGCTAGGCTTGCGTTGAAACTCGATCCTAACAAACCTGTCTTAGGGTTGTTACCGGGCTCGCGTTCGCAAGAGGTAACGAAATTGATTGCACCTTTTCTTGCAGCCGCTAAACGATGTTGTGATGCGATACCTGATTTGCAATGCGTGGTTCCTGCTGCAACACCTGAGCGTCGTGTTGAAATTGACGAGGCGCTTAGTGCGTGTGGGCTTGAGGTTAAATGTGTCGATGAGCGATCGACACATGTGATGGCCGCGGCTGATGTTATTTTAGTTGCCTCAGGTACTGCGACACTTGAAGCAGCTTTTATGAAGTGTCCTATGGTCGTTGCTTATAAATTATCGAGCTTATCGTTTCATATTTTAAAATACTTGGTTAAAACACCTTATGTTGCTTTACCTAATATCTTAGCAGGGCGACAACTCGTGCCTGAACTCATTCAAGATGCAGCAACACCTGAAGCAATGGCTGCACACGTGCTCGATTATTTTAACGATGAGGCTAAACGCGATGCGCTTATTGTTGAGCTTAGTAAAATACACCAAGACTTAAAACGCGACGCGAGTGAAATAGCTGCGCGCGCTATTGTGAATTGTATGTCGGAGAATAATAAACATCATGACACGACAGCTACTTACTGCGGGGATCGATGAGGCAGGGCGAGGTCCTTGGGCAGGCCCCGTTGTTGCTGCAGCCGTAATCTTACCTGCTGAATATGATCTCGCTGGATTGACTGATTCTAAAAAGTTAACGGCGCTAAAGCGAGAGCGCTTGTTTGTCGATATCAAAGCGTGTGCAGTTAGTTACGGTATTGGTGAAGCAAGTGTAGAAGAGATTGATAGTCGCAACATCTTGCAAGCGACTTTTCTCGCGATGTATCGCGCGGTGAATCAATTATCGGTTAAGCCTGAGCAGTTACTTATCGATGGTCGCGATACGATTGATGTGGGTATTCCGTGTGAAGCAGTTATTCGTGGTGATTCAAAAGTTGATGCGATTGCCGCTGCCTCCATACTAGCAAAAGTAACACGCGATAACTTCATGATAGAACTTGGCAATGATTTTCCCACCTACGGTTTCGCCAAACACAAAGGCTACGGCACCCCAGAACACGCCAAAGCACTAAGCGAACACGGCCCCTGCGCCCACCACCGCAAAAGCTTCAAGCCCGTACAATACGCAATGAAATTAAACGAAGAACACGCGTAATTATTCGTATTTAGCTATTACCTGAGTGCAGCGTACCGTCATCCCTGCGCAAGCAGGGATGACGGTTGGGGCTAGGGATTGACCTGGCTTAAGAACTCATTGACAAACTATCAGCAAACTCAAGCTGATACAAAGCCTTTTCCCACAAGTCAGCTTCAGTCAACTCGTTAACTTCCAGCGGTTTATAATGTTTAAAGAATAATGTTCTGTTAAGCTCAAAACTGTTTTCTGTTGTAGGTTTTGTTCCAGACTCGATTGCTTTATTGTGTTCCTTCATGTCAGCGTATTTATTTAACAGTTTATAACCACGCGAGCCAAGTAAGTAACCTAGCCCCCCAGAAATGCCTCCAATGATACATGATGAGCCACTCGCAATGAGTTGTAGTAGGTGAAAAGCAGGTAGTCCGGCAATAAGTGGTGTTACCAAGAGGGTGGGTATTGTCGGTATTATTACAGGAAGTATCTGAGCGCAAATGCTGAGTACAATAGGTAGCAGAATCATAAAGAAAATCATGAGTGCCGCTGCAGTGGCAACATATACACAGAGTTTTGCTTGTGCGGCATACAAGTCAGTATGTCCATAGATGTCGATGTCAGTGAGGCAATCCATCTGTTTATTTACGTGATAGGACAATCTTCGCATATTTGGTTTGTCAGTAAAATCGATATCATCATAAAGTTGTTGAAATAAACTAAGGCATGCAAATAAATTATGATCGTTGATGTTGTCATGAACGGCTTTCTTTCTGCGATCGGTAACTTCAACAGAATCTGTAACATTAAAAAGGAGGTAACGCAGTAAATTAAGGTCCTGAGTTCAAATTCGAAGTGCAACGCCTTTCTTTTTTATTAACTTTTCAAGGACCTCTAGTGGGGTTTGAAAGTTGAGGCACTTTCTAGGCCTATTATTTAATTTCCTAGCAGTATTTCT
>Ga0180433_10001692_pt1 | contig 36444 bp, 36 predicted proteins | sample SS_ome_8_FD_132980 | JGI IMG/M metagenome (GOLD analysis project Ga0180433, IMG submission 132980) | Hypersaline lake sediment archaeal communities from the Salton Sea, California, USA - SS_1_D_1 metaG | ecosystem: Environmental > Aquatic > Non-marine Saline and Alkaline > Hypersaline >... | reverse complement strand
AGGGAGAGACTCGGTGCTGAGATAGGGGATACCGTTCAACTTGAACCACTCACGGGAGCGGTGGGGGAGACTGAAAAACGGCTGGCAGGCTATATCCAGACCTCAATAGGGGCCAGGGCATTCATGCCGCTGCGAGAGGCGCAAAAGTTACAACACAATCTCGGAGCCGCCACCGGTGTCTTCGTGAAGTTCAATGGTCCACCATCTGAGGAAACGCTGAAGAGGCTGTATGATAATCCCGAGGTGGCTTCCGTGGAGCTGGTCAGCGATACCAGAGCGCTTATGGATGAGATGATGGGATTCTTCTGGGTGATGATAGGTTTCATGCTGATGATGGGAATAACGCTTGGTGTGGCTATTATCTTCAATGGTGTAACCATCAACGTGCTGCAGCGGACACGAGAGATGGCAGTGATGAGGGCTGTGGGTCTCGGAGATTTCATGCTGATGAACATGATGTCTCTGGAGAATTTCCTCATTGGCCTCGTCGGTGTTGCCATGGGTATTCCGCTGGGACGGCGTATCAGCGAGATGTTCATGGAGGCATCACAGAGGGGTGCGGAGGACGTTTTCAGCATTGTCCTGACGATTCTTCCCAGGTCATACATTATCGCAGTTGCTGTCTCCCTCTTCGTCCTGCTCATTTCCCAGATACCGGCCCTACTTCAGATCTACAGGCAAAACCTGGCCACAGTTACTAAGGAATGGTCAGAATGACCAGCCTCGCAGAGACGGGTTAAATTAAATCCTGTAGATAGCCCGGGCAATTATATGAAAAGGGCGCAGTGTCATTCTAATTGCTCTTTGGGGTTTGCATTATCTCGAAGCTAATTCAATACAATGCTAATTCAACACAACATGATAAAGAACCAAGTAAGAATTTGACAATATCTTAAATTATTGCTAATTTAAGCGCTCGCACAGGAGAGGCTTATGTCAGACACAGTTGCCAGTAAGAGCTCTTATTTAATCCATGCCGATGCCTCCAGATGTGCGGGCTGCATGACCTGCATGCTTCGTTGCTCCTTTCGGCTTGATAAGATGTTCAACTTAGCCGCATCCCGAATTCAAATTAAGCGATTGCTCGGTCATACCAACGAGTTTGAGATAATTTTCACTGACGAATGTGATAATTGCGGCATCTGTGTTAGATACTGCCCCTATGGGGCTCTGACTGCCCAGAAAGTAAGAAAGGAAGCATAGAAATGGAACTCCCTGGTTACGCCGGATATATTCTGCATATTGACTTGACCAGCAGAAACGTGAAAAAGGAACCCCTTGACACTGAAATCGCCCGAACCTACATAGGCGGCGCTGGCATTATCAATAAGCTCGCTTGTGACCTCATACCTCCAAATGCAGGGCCGCTGTCTCCTGAAAATGCCATAATAATAGGCACGGGTCCCTTTAACGGCACTATGATACCGGGATCGTCAGAGGTAATGATTGTGTATAAATCTCCTCTCAACGGCTCCTTACCTCACAGTAACGGGGGCGGTTGCTTTAGCCTTTTCCTAAAGTCTTCTGGCTATGACCATGTTGTTATCACTGGGCGGTCATATAAGCCGGTATATCTCATTATTGGTGACGAGGATGTCCAGCTATGCGATGCATCTGACCTGTGGGGCATGGATGTCTTTGATACCACAGATGAGCTTAGGCGGAGACACCAACCATGTAGCGTTATACCAATTGGCCAAGCGGGGGAGAACCTGGTCAATATATCGGTAACTCAAATAGATAAAGGGGGCACGGTGGGTTCAGGCGGCCTTTGCGCTGTTATGGGATCAAAGAACCTCAAGGCTGTAGTAGCTAGGCAGGGCACCAAGGGAATAGCAGTAGCTGACCCTAAAAGACTGCAGAAGCTTGTCGATGAAATACTATCTAGGGTGACGAGTTATCACATGCGTGATGAGATGCTGAAAGGTGGCGCCATGACTATGACAGCTGGCTGGGTTCCACAAGGACAGCTAGCCAGGTGTTCCTCCCAGCTTGTGCCCTACCCGTCAGAAGTGGCGGAGATGCAGGCTGAGATGTATGAGATTCACAAGCGAAGTCGCCAGAAAATCGCTTGTCCCACCTGCCCCATGTCCGACAAGGACCGCTTGGACGTACCAGAGCGTGATGTGGCCACTTATGATACTGCCATATTTGCTGAGATGGCCATTATGACGCTTTCATCGACATTCGGGCACCGTGCTAGTGGCTCAGCGCTGGACAGGTACGCAGAAGCTCTCCGCTATTCGGACATGGTGAATCGCTATGGCATTGATAAAGTTTATAGCTTCCAAGGGCTGGTTGATTTCGTGGTAACACTGTATGAGGACGGGATCATCACCAGAGAGGATACCGGTGGGATAGAGCTGGACCGTGAATTCGACACTCTTCTCAAGCTGGTAGAAATGACGGTCTTCAGAGAAGGCTTCGGTGATATCCTAGCCGACGGTATCATTGGCGCTGCTCGCAGGATAGGAAAGGGAGCAGACAAATATGTCCAGAATGTAGTAAAAGGCCAATTCATTCTCTTCGACCCAAGACTGTGGAGGCTGGGCCCAATGCAATTTGAGTCTATGGTATATCCAGGCCGCAGTTTAAATGTAGGCGGAGCCATGGGAGCTGCCACATACAGTCCTGGCTGGCCCATGAAGGATCTTTTGAAGCAAGCGGAGAGATGCGGCGTGCCCCAGGAGGCAATAGGACGCATCTTCACCGAAAACTCGTTCAATGTGGGACGCTTAGCCAAACACGGTGAGGACTTCTTTAACCTGTTTAACATGTTTGGCCAGTGCCACCGCTTGTACATTTCAAGGTTCTATAGTATAGAAATCCTCACTGAACTATATTCGGCTGTGACCGGCGTTGAATCGACGCCGTCTGACCTTAAGATGGCCAGTGAGCGAGTCTGGAACTTATGGAAGGTAATGAACTACAGGGCTGGCTTCAACCGCAAGGATGACCAGCCACCGCGGATATGGTTTCAACCGCTCAAGGGGCCGGACAAAGAGTACCATCTGACCGACTATTTTGGTAACGCGTGCCTGACCAGAGAAGATGTAGAGGGATTGCTGGATGACTACTACGAAGAAAGGGGCTGGAACAGGGAGACTAGCCTGCCTACGGCAAAGAAACTCAAAGAATTGGGATTAGAAGTCCTGACCTCAGAAAAGGATTACTAGCGTAAAAGAAATTATAAGATGGGTTTGTCAAAAACTAGATTGCCTAATAGAATATAGCTTATCATATGGGAGGGTTCGAGTTATGTTGGGCCCTCCCGGCTTTTTAGGTGTCCTGGATGGAATTGGAAAACAGCTTATTGCAGAACCTACATCCGATAGTGCAGGCGCTTCTGGCGACATGTTTCACCTGGGCGATGACTGCATTCGGAGCAGCCGTAGTATTCACTGCAAAGGACATAAGCCAGAGAGTACTTGATGCGATGCTTGGCTTCGCCGCCGGCATTATGATTGCTGCCAGCTACTGGTCACTTTTAGCGCCGGCAATTGAAATGTCAGAGGGTAAAGACATACCGGCGTGGTTGCCGGCTGTTGCAGGTTTTCTGCTTGGCGGTATATTTCTACGCCTTATGGATAAGGTATTGCCGCATCTACATATTGGTTTTCCCACAGAGGAGGCAGAGGGAATAAAAACTAGCTGGCGCCGAAGCACGTTGCTGATTCTTGCCATAACGCTGCACAATATACCGGAGGGTCTTGCTGTTGGTGTTGCCTTTGGAGCTCTGGCAGCTAGTTTACCTGCGGCTTCTCTAGGAGCGGCTGTTGCCTTGGCAATAGGTATCGGCATTCAAAATTTCCCGGAAGGGCTGGCGGTCTCTATGCCGTTGCGCCGCGAAGGTTTTTCTCGCTGGAGGAGTTTCTGGTACGGTCAGCTGTCGGGGATTGTGGAACCTATAGCCGGTGTTATCGGGGCTGCCGCAGTGATAATTGCCCGGCCTATACTGCCGTACGCACTGTCTTTCGCGGCTGGTGCTATGATATTCGTGGTCATTGAGGAGCTGGTCCCCGAAGCTCAGCGTGGGGGTAATACCGATCTGGCTACTATGGGCGGCATGGTTGGCTTTGCTATCATGATGCTGCTTGATGTTGCCTTCGGTTAAATGAGTGCAGCGCATGAAGCAATGCAGCCCTTATGATTTTAGTTTATTGGAAGAGTTTCCAATAGTTGGTGAACTGGTAAGTCAAAAAATTTGTTTAAAAACAGCCCCCCGCCTATTGACAAAGTCCTAAATAGTTATTACTATTGATAATAGTTATCAGTATAGTCGAATCAAGTGAAAAGTATTTTTTGTGGCACATAAACCGATGTTGAGCTATTCTAAAGGAGGTGTTGTATGGCGGAGCCAAAAGATGGTTGCGTGAAGCCGTCAAAAGGAGTTATAGCCCCAAAAGAAACGAAGTTAGCAGCTCCCGAGTCTCGTGGGGAAAAGGAGGCAGTTACCATGATGGCTAGTGTTGGCAAGCCAGCTCCGGACTTTGAAGTAAGCGCTTTCTACGAAGGTGGCTTCAAAAACATCAAGCTTTCCGATTACAAAGGGAAATGGGTAGTACTCTGTTTTTATCCCGGTGATTTCACCTTTGTCTGACCTACCGAGCTGACGGCAGTTGCCGTCAAATATGATGAGTTGAAGTCGCTGGGAGTAGAGGTGCTGGCTATGAGTGTGGATAGCCGCTTCAGCCATAAGATATGGCAGGAGGAAGAGCTTTCTAAGATGGTTAAGGGTGGAGTGCCATACCCTATGTTGACGGATTCCGGCGGGCGTGTAGGCAGTGTCTATGGTGTCTATGATGATGAAGCGGGGGTGGATATTCGCGGCCGATTCATAATCGACCCTGATGGTATCATACAGGCGGTAGAGACAGTAGCTCCACCTGTAGGTCGAAATGTAGCCGAGCTGATACGGCAGGTGAAGGCGTTCCAGCACGTGCGGAAAACAGGAGAAGTCTGTCCATCCGGATGGCAACCTGGTAAACCGACTCTAAAACCCAGCCCGGCTCTGGCGGGCAAGGTTTGGAAGGTCTGGAAGCCAAAGTCGGCGTTCTAGAGTAAACTGGCACATAGTATAGCGGTTGGTTTTTTAGGGGCGCGAAATCGCCTGAGCGAGCAATGTTTCGCATAAGCGCTATGTGAGCGACATTATCTTATGCTCAATGTTTATTGTTGCGTCTAATTGTCCGCTTGGCTTCCTTTTCGCTTCTTCAGCTCCAGGGCAGTTTTAAGTCCCTTTTCGCGGATGACTTTGAAAGCCAGCGTTCCTTCCGTGATTTTAAAGAAGCGCTTCCCGTATTTTTTGAGTAGTTTCCTGTTGATTTCGAAGCCGAGCCCCGGTCTCTTAAAGGGATGGAGCATGGCGTTGGAGTCCGGTATGATTGGCTCTATTATGCCCTCACGGAACTCGGGCACCCATGAAGGCTCCTCGAGCGGGTACTCCAGCGGTAGCTTATTCGTCTTGTCGGCAAGCACCATGTTCCAGTTTACATAGAAACCGATGCCGTTGGTCCAGGTATGCGGCGAGAATTCCCGCTGGTGAGTATGGCAGGCATCTATGACTTGCTTTACCTGGGCGATGCCACCGGCGAAAGTGGCATCAGGCTGATAGACGTGAAAGCAGTCCTTTTCGAACATGATTTTAATCTCATCCCAGCCGTAGTTGAGTTCGGCACCTGTTATCTTGACGGGTGATGCCTTTTTCAATGCGGCGTTGCCATCGTAGTCCCTGTTATCCAGTGGCTCCTCCAACCACTCAATATTATTGTCCTTGCAGGCGCGGGCGAATTCCTTGGCACGACTGAGGTCCCAGGCGGGTATTCTGTCTACGATGCTAACAAGCCAGCCCTGGTTGGCATCGACCCCCAGCCCCATGCCATCACCTATGCCTTTCCTTATATCCTCCATTAATTTGATGTCATCCTGGAGTTCTTTGTTCTTGACACGCAGCTTGGCGGTCTTGAATCCCCGTTCCTTCATGGTAAGGAGTTCTTCCACTCTTTTTCCAGCCTCGTGCATCTCGCCGGTTGAGCAATACACTTCTATTGGTCTGGCTGTACCGCCGAGCAGCTCGTAGACCGGTTTGCCCTGGATTTTTCCCATAATGTCCCAGCAGGCGGGCTCTATCCAGAAGTTACGCCAGCCAAGGAAACCGGCTTGTTTGAGCAGGCTCTGTACCCTGTCTATATCCGTGGGGTCGGTGCCCAGTAGATAGCCCCCCAGCAGGTCTCCCAGCCCCTGTCGCTCGGTGCCCATGGCGATGCCAGCGGAATATCCCTCTATGCCGTCATCGGTGGTAAGCTTTATCAGGGTGAACCTGTTGTGTGTTTGCGGATATCCTGGTATCCAGGTTGGCCAGAAGGTTTGCTTTAGCGGTACCTCAACATGGTAGAGTTCGATTTCGGAAATCTTCATTACCTCTCCTCCCGATTTATAATCTGCCGGTGTCTGTTATTATAACTTAGTATACGGCTCTTACCAAAGGCGGCTGAACGATGATAGGTTCTCTGGGGCTTAATATTGTGGACTTGCCTCAGCTAACGGCGTTTTCGATAAGCTCGAGGCGGGTGGCTTTGCCTTTTTGATCGAGCTCCACGGCGATAAAGTCTATGCGCCAGGATTCGGGCAGGTCTTTATGGCTGTTGAGGTAGGTGAGGGCTGAGGCGATGATTTTCCCCTTTTTGACAGAGGTCACCGATTCCTCGGGGCTGCCAAAGCTGGAACTGGTCTTGGTACGTACTTCGATGAAGACGAGGCAGTCTTTTTTCTGGGCGATAATGTCTATTTCACCTTCGCGGCAGCGGAAATTTGTCTCGCGTATCTTGTAGCCCTTCTTTTTGAGGAAGTCTCCGGCTAGCTTTTCACCGGCATCACCGAGTTCCTTGCGTTTCATGGGAGACGAGCTGCCTCTCTTACGGGGGCGAAAGAGTGGCGGTGTATGGGCGAAGGCCCGTGCTGGTGTAGGCAGGATACATGGTGTCTGGTGCCGTAGCCCTTGTGATTGGCTAAGCCGTAGCCGGGATGAATCTGGTCTAGCTCTACCATGATGCGGTCTCGGGTTACCTTGGCGATAATAGAGGCGCAGGCGATGGAGAGACATAGTTTGTCGCCATGGACTATCGGTTTCTGGGAGACGCGGAGTTGGGGTAGCCGCAGATAGTCTATAAGCAGGAAATCAGGTGGGTAGGCCAGTTGCTCAATCGCATGGCACATGGCGATTTTGGTGGCGTTGAGAATACCGATGACATCAATGGTCTGGGGGGTAATGATGCCGACGCTGACGGCTATTGCCTCCTGCTCGATGAGGTCGAATAGGGACTCACGCCTGATCGGTGTGACTTCTTTGCTATCTCGGACTGATTTCAGCCAGGGGAAGTCTGGGGATGGGGGCAGGATGACGGCGGCGGCGACTACCGGTCCAGCTAGAGCGCCGCGTCCAGCTTCATCCACCCCGGCAATGAGGCTGTATCCTCTGGCGCAAAGCCCGTTTTCCTCAATCAGGCTCGGCGGCTCGAATATGATTTTTTGATTTCTAGTTCTCAATGGTGCCACCGCCCAGAACTTCGTCATCTTGATAAAACACCACAGCCTGACCGGGTGTAACAGCAGACTGCGGTCGCTTAAAGGTCACTTCTACTAAATCAGCCCCAGTATGGATTATAGCAGCTATCTCCGGTGAGCGGTAGCGTATTTTAACAGAGAGCGTTATTGGATTGGAAGGGGACTTCCCGGATATCCAGCTTACTTCTCTGGCGATAAGGCCGGCGGCACGGAGTTCCTTTTTATTACCGACTGTGAGCCTCTTCTTATCGGGTTCTATCTTTGTTACGTAGACAGGTTCGGCGGTGGCAAGTCCCAGTCCATGCCTCTGGCCCACGGTGTAGAAGGCGGTGCCTTTATGGCTGCCCAGCACCTTGCCCTGGCTGTTGATGATTTCTCCTGGAGTAGGGGTGAAATACCGGCTCAGAAAAGCGCCGTAGTCCGAGGCAATGAAGCAGATATCCTGGCTGCTGCGCTTGCTGGCGGTGGCTAAATCTTTCCGTCTGGCTAAATCTCTGACCTGTGACTTGGTGTAATCGCCCAGTGGAAAGAGGAGGCGGCTGAGCTTGTCCTGTCCCAGCATGTAGAGCATGTATGATTGGTCCTTGTTCGGGTCGACGCCTTTGATCAGGTGATAGGAGTCTTTGTAGTGCTCGATTTTGGCGTAGTGGCCGGTAGCTAAATAGTCGGCACCGAGAGAAAGGGCCTGGTCTAGGAGGAAACCGAATTTTATGTGGCGGTTGCAGGCTATGCACGGGTTCGGAGTCCGACCTCTGGCGTATTCCCGGCAGAAATAGTCGACTACATATTGCCGGAACTCCTTCTCCATGTCGATGAGGTGAAAGGGTATACCCAGGGTGCGGCAGATTTGCTCGGCATCGTGGATATTGGAGGTTGGCAGGTAAGCATGCTGCTGTTTGCCTGTTGCCAGTTCTTCCTCAGGCCACAGGCACATGGTTAAGCCGATGACTTCATGGCCGGCTTCTTTGAGCAGAAATGCTGCCGTTGAGGAATCGACGCCGCCGCTTAGCGCTACAGCTATACGTTTTTTACTCATGCCTCGAGGCTTTTTGTGCCTGAATTAAACGGTTGACCCTGTCCCAGATAATTTTACCAATTTTGACTCTGGGTAAGTTAGCGTCTATCACCAACCAGCGCCCGGGCTCCTCGGCGACTAGCTTCAGGTACCCGGCTCTTACTTTGTCGTGAAAAGCGATGTTTTCGGTCTCGAAGCGGTCGTTTGTCGTGGATGGCTTGCGGCTTAGCCCTTTTTGAATGGGGATGTCCAGCAGTATGGTGAGGTCGGGCTTTATGCCCTGTGTGGCTAAATCGTTGGTCTTTTTGATAGTATCAAGGTCCAGTCCGCGGCCGTAGCCCTGGTAGACGGTCGTGGAGTCGCTGAAGCGGTCGCAGATGACCACTTTGCCCTGCTGCAGGCTGGGGCGGATTACCTCTGTAACCAGTTGTATACGGCAGGCAGCGAATAGAAACAACTCGGCAAGGGGAGAGATTTTATCCTGGCGTCCTTTTTTGAGCACGCGCCTTAACTGGCTGCCTAAAGAGGTGCCGCCGGGCTCGTGAGTCAGCACTGTGGGGATATCCAGTCGGACAAGCTTTCTCCACAGGGCTTTGGCCTGGGTGCTCTTACCGCAGCCTTCACTGCCTTCAAAGGTTATGAATAAGCTCAAGTATTACTTCTCCCTGCCTCTCTAGTTTTTCCTGTCATTGCGAGCGAAGCGAAGCAATCTAAACTCAATCCCCCAAACAAGATTGCCACAGCGTTGCGTGCCTAGCAATGACATGATAAAAGCTATCTTAGCCTTTTAGAATCTGTACTCTTCTTTTTGGTTCTTTACCCAGGCTGTGTGACGTCAGGCTGTGGCGTTCGGCCAGCATATGCTGCAGGCGACGGATGTAAGCATTCTGAGGGCTCAGTTCTATAGGGCCCTTGCCTTCCTTTACCTGAACAATTGCATTTTCTACCTCTTCAATGGCTGGATTGAATGATGTATCTTTGTGCGGTGCGTAAATAGTGTCGAGGCATTGTCTCAATTGGGGAAGGTTGTTGCTTTTTACGGCGTAGATGGGAATGCCGGATATCTCGGCGTCTCTTAGCTTCTGCGGTTTGCGGCGATAGTAGTTCTTGGTGGTAAGTAAGAGATTGCTCTTTGTCAGTTCATTGGTGAAGTCAAGTTTGATTCCTCTCTCCCTGGCAGCCTCTTCCAGCTTGGAGCGGTTGAGACCGAAGAGGTATATTCGAGGCGCTTCTCTCTTGGGCGCCACCTCATGTTTGTTCATAGCGTGGGATGTTGTTACTTTATCTTTTCTTACTTCACCTTTATCGTCCAGCCAGCGAATTTCTGCTTCCTGAGGCCTGCCGTGAAGACTGGTATCTACGGCATCGCCGACGTCCGGGTGGACAGTGACTCTGTCTCTTTCCTGTATTTCGACAACCACATCGAAGGTAGGCGGTGCCTTGCGTTCCAGGATTGATTTCTGAGTGTGCCGTCTGCGTGCCTCCTCATCTCCTAGGGTCACCGTCTGAATTCCGCCGATGAGGTCGGACAAAGTAGGGTTCAGCATTAAGTTTTCCAGGGTATTTCCATGTGCGGTGCCTATTAGCTGGACGCCGCGCTCGGCGATTGTGCGGGCAGCCTCAGCTTCCAGGCTGGTGCCTATTTCATCGATAATAATGACCTCGGGCATGTGGTTTTCCACAGCTTCAATCATAACTGCGTGCTGCATGGTCGGTGTCGGCACCTGCATACGCCGGGCGTGGCCTATGGCGGGGTGTGGTATATCGCCGTCGCCGGCTATCTCATTGGAGGTGTCGACGACAATAACGCGTTTTTTGAAATCATCGGCCAGGACTCTGGATACCTCGCGCAACATGGTTGTTTTGCCGATGCCGGGTCGGCCGAGTAGAAGCACGCTTTTGCCTGACTCGACTAGGTCCTGGATGATTTTCACTGTGCCGAAGACTGCTCTGCCGATACGGCAGGTAAGGCCTACGATTCGTCCCTCACGGTTGCGCATAGCGGAGATGCGGTGTAGCGTGCGCTCTATGCCGGCGCGGTTGTCGCCGCTGAAGCAGCCAATGCGGGAGACCACGTGCTCGATGTCTGAGTCCGTGGCTTCTGCGGGACTGAGTGTTATCTCATTGTACGGATAGCGGGCTTCGGGGGGACGACCGAGGTCCAGAACTATCTCAATTAATTCACTGTTATCAGGCTGCTCGATCAGTGACTGCCGGATGTGTTGTGGCAGGATATCAAGCAGGGCATCCAGATCGTCAGCAATTACTTTTTGCAAACAGCTTCTCCTTAACCATGTCGAGAAAGTATTTGTGGAATCTGATGTCATCGGTCAGTTCCGGGTGAAAGGCACAGGCTAGCAGTTTGCCTTGCCTGACAGCCACAGGCTTGTCATCTAGTTGACATAGAACCTCGACGCCGCGTTTAGCCTTTTCGATTATCGGAGCCCTTATGAAGACGCCGCGGAAAGCTCCATTGCCCAGGGCCGGTATGTTCAAGTCGGTCTCGAAGCTATCCACCTGCCTGCCGAAGGCATTACGTTTTACCTCGATGTCCATGGCTCCGATGGAATCCGTTTCTAAATTGGATACTTTTTTAGCCAGGAGCACCAGGCCGGCGCAGGTCCCGAAGATGGGGAAACCTTGTTCGGCGAGCTTGCGTATTGGCTCCATGAGGCTGTAGTCTGTCAACAATTTGCTGATGGTGGTGCTCTCCCCGCCCGGGATTACTAGTGCGTCCAGATCATTGAGCTCTGAGGGCAAACGGATGGGGACGGCTTCTGTATCTAATGCGGATAGCATCTGTATATGTTCAGCCACAGCTCCTTGCAGAGCCAGGACACCTGTTTTCACTCTACCAGCCTCTGGTGGCCAATAATTCTTCCGGCGGGATGGTCTTTATGTCCAGCCCGGGCATAGCCGTGCCCAGGGCTTTTGATACCTCGGCAATGACTGCCGGGTCCTGGAAATGTGTGGTGGCTTTTACGACGGCTTTAGCTCTTGATGCCGGGTCGCTTGATTTGAAGATACCGGAGCCGACAAAAACACCATCGGCGCCCAGCTGCATCATCAGTGCAGCATCAGCCGGCGTAGCCACGCCGCCGGCGGCAAAGTTGACCACCGGTAGTTTTCCGGTTTTATGTATCTCTAACACCAGCTCAAGGGGAGCGCCCAAGTTTTTGGATTCGGTGGTAAGCTCATTGACAGGCGTTCCCTGGAGCTTGCGTATGCCGTCCTGAACCGCACGCATGTGCCTTACGGCTTCGACGATGTTGCCGGTGCCGGCCTCGCCTTTGGTGCGGATCATAGCGGCGCCTTCGGCGATGCGGCGCAGAGCTTCACCCAAATCGCGACAGCCGCAAACGAAGGGGACCTTGAATTCATGTTTCCAGATGTGGTGGCTTTCATCGGCCGGGGTCAGTACCTCAGATTCGTCGATGAAGTCGACTCCCAGCGCTTCCAGTACCTGGGCCTCGACGAAATGACCGATGCGGCATTTGGCCATCACCGGTATGCTTACCGCTTCCATTATGGCTTTGATTATGGTTGGGTCAGCCATGCGGGCAACGCCGCCGGCAGCCCTGATGTCTGCCGGCACTCGCTCCAGAGCCATGACGGCACAGGCGCCGGCATCCTGAGCGATTTTGGCGTGCTCAGGTGTGACCACGTCCATGATGACGCCGCCCTTCAGCATCTGGGCTAAACCTGACTTAACTTTGAAAGTGCCTGTATCCATTTTCGCCGTTTACATAATTCGTATTTACTATTAATATTCTACACTTGTTTGCTCTGCCTGGCAAATTAGCCCATCCGCTCTTTTGAACTCTCAGTTTATTGAAATTATAGCATCTCTCGATGGCAAAGCGAACCTCTCAGGGCTATTGTGTTTGTTAGTGATGCAACATATAATGTGTGAGAAAATAATTACCGGATAAGGCATGCAGCAGTTTTTAATCTGCCCAAGGTGTGGTGCGCAGAATTATTGGGGTCAACCGTTCTGTGTGGGATGCGGTGCACCTCTGGCTACTTCTTGTCCGTATTGCGGTGCGTATATGCCTTCATCGTCCGGGTTCTGCACAAGCTGCGGTGCGCAGATTGGATGGGGTATGCAGCAGCCGCCACCATCACCGGTAAAGCAGCACAAGCCGACATCAGGCTGGGCGAAAGTTGGAACAGCGCTGTTTGTGCTTGGGGTGCTTTGTATAGTTGTCGGTCCTGTAGTTATTATGCTGATGTTGCCGGAAGAGGAGCAGACCACCGGGCTGCTTATAAGAGTTATTGCCGCCGGCGGATTTGGCGTGATTTTAGGTTTGCCCCTGATGTTCAAAGGCTAAAATAGGTTTCCTCGGAGTTTCATAACAAGCTAAATTTCAGGCTGCTTTGCTGGCTTGTGTTATAATCCTGAGTATGAAAATCCTTGGCATTGAAACTTCCTGCGATGAAACAGCAGTGGCGGTGGTAGAGGATGGGTCCAGGACCCTATCGAACGTCGTTTCCTCTCAGGTTGATATACACAGGCGGTATGGTGGCATCGTGCCTGAGGTAGCCTCGAGACAGCATCTGGTTACGGCTTTGCCGGTGTTGGAAAGCGCTATGACTGAGGCGGAAGCCGCCTGGCAGGACATCACGGCTGTTGCTGTGACTATGGGTCCTGGTCTGGCAGGCTCGCTGCTGGTTGGGGTGAATGTAGCTAAGGCAGTGGCTTTAGCTCATGACTTGCCTCTTGTGGGAGTTAATCACCTTGAAGCCCATATCTATGCCAACTGGCTGAGTGGAGATAAGCCCGTTTTTCCCTGTCTTTGCCTTATTGCCTCGGGGGGGCATAGCGACCTAGTGTTGATGAGTGGACATGGGCGGTTTAAGAAGCTGGGGCGTACCAGGGATGATGCTGCCGGCGAGGCTTTAGATAAGGCAGCCAGGATTCTGGACCTGGGTTATCCCGGTGGCCCGGCTATTGAGAAAGCTGCCATAGATAAGACGGCGTCTTTTCCGTTGCCCAGAGCATGGCTTAAGGGCAGCGATGATTTCAGCTTCAGTGGATTAAAGACAGCTCTGCTCCATCTGGTCAGGGACAATGATTTCTCGGATTCTTCCAGGGTAGCTGAGGCGGCAGCCAGCTTTCAACAGGCTGTGGTTGATGTCCTGTCCACAAAAACTATTCAGGCTGCTGAAAGACTGGGCGTAAATCAAATATTACTGTCAGGCGGTGTAGCTGCCAACAAAGCCCTCCGTGACTGCTTTACCTGCAATTCACCTGTGCCGGTGCTGATACCACCTCCGGGTTTGTGCACCGACAATGCGGCTATGGTCGCTGCCTGCGGTTACTATCACTACCAGTCGGGCAAAACCGACGGCTATGACATCGATGTCATTCCCAGCCTTAACCTTGGTTAATTGATATTGGACATTCGGCGCAAGTCCGATGACGGCAGCAGGTCTTGAAGATGTGAATCAGCCCCTGCTGCTGGCAGGCAGACAGGCGAACCTCTTGTTTCAGCCGCAACTGCTGTTTCATATACCGGGTCAGCTCATTATCTCCAGTCTGTGGATAGCCGTGGTAAACCTCGGCAGCCTTTTTCTTTAGCTTAAGGTCAGTGTTTAACTCGCCCCAGGCGCAGGCGAATGGCAGTATGGTATTTATGGATATTGCCGAGGCTCTTTCCCTGCCGAGCAGAGCTGAGCATCTTTTCTGGGCGATGCCGAAATCGAAGTGGTTTGCCCAGTAGCCCTGTCCGGAGATGACCAGGCTGTTTCCCAGCCAACGGTGCTCGGCTCCCAATGGTGATTTCCTGATTAATTTCAGAGTTTCCTGGAGAAGCCCTTTTTTGCCATATTGGGATATGAGGTGGCTAAGGGCGATAAGGCGGCGGGTGGGGAAGTTGTCCGGACGCACCCTGAAGAAGCACCAGTTACTTTCTTGCATTGTTTCGGCTGTATGGATGGACTGCCATATCGTTTCCAATTTATCTGCCTCACTGTCTCTAACTAACCTGTGACGCTGTGAGGGCAATAGTCCGGCAACTCCCAGGATTAGAGCCTGTCTGGTGGCGCTATCAGCCTGATGTTTGATTCCATCAATGATGTTGATGGGTAGCCTATTCGCCAGTTCTTCGCAGGGCTCGGCATTTTGGGCATATCCCAGGGCTCTGGCTATGCCGCGATAAAGCACCTGCCCGGCATCCTCTTTATTTAGAGCTTGACGAAATGCATCTGCCTTTGCGGCGAACCTTTCCTCTCCGGCTGCGGTGAGCAATCTGTTTAAGCTGGCGATGTTTGTATCTTTGCTGATCGCAGGGCAACAGGCCAGTGGATTACCGGACTGGTTGATTCCTTTGTTTAGATCATCTAAGGTTCTGTTTATGAAAGAGCTCAGGCAAATTGTGGGTACGGTCTTGCCACTCTGTAGCAGGATGGGGACTCGGCTGTCATGCCACCATACGATGTGCAAGTCTATGCTGTTGTATTTCAGGTCACGGTGATGGCCATGGCTATGCCACTGGCTGGATTTTACATGCACCTCGATATTCCCGGTTATCTTCTCGCCGTTTAAAATAAAGACAGCGTCCTGAAAATCACAGCCCGAGGTGTTGCTGCTTCTGCCCGGGTGAATTACGTTAATACGTTCACCAGCGGTGGTAGCCAGTTCGGTTACCAGCTTTTGCTGCCAGATATGAGCAATGAGTTTCTCTGTGACCTTTGTCTCCATGTTCCTTTTACACGCTTACGTGTATACAAGTGTAAAAAAATTTCAGCTTTGTTTCTATGGCTCGTATTTGAAACCGGAGCGCTCGGCGACCAGGGTGAGCAACGTTGCCGATGCTCCCCGTGGCTTGTACATACCTGTCTCCCATTCACTGATCGTCTGCTGGCGGGTTCCTAGCTCTTCAGCCAGTTTGGCCTGGGTCAGCTTCATGTGATGCCGCAGAGCTCTCACCTGCTGGCCGTCCCAGTCAGCCCTTTTTCGTCTCTGAGCCACATTCATATTTTACACGTTAAAGTGTGAGAAATCAAGGAGCAATATCTTTCGGTTATAAATGACCGGGCAGGAAAATATTGGCCGAAGGTTGAGATATGCTATATCCTCTTTACAAACAAAAGTGATTGTGCTAACATGATTAGCAGTCTTAAGCTGAGAGTGCTAAAATCTAATAAAGGAGGTAGAGATGGCAACCAAGCTTGCACCTTTAGGAGACAGAGTGGTGGTAAAACCGAGCCCGAAGGAGGACGTTACCAAGAGCGGTATTGTGATACCGGACACCGCTAAGGAGAAGCCGCAGGAGGGCAAGGTCATCGCTGTAGGTCCCGGCAGGATGACCGAGGATGGCAAACGTATAGCCATGGACGTTAAGGTCGGTGATGTAGTGATTTACGCTAAATATGGCGGCACCGAGATCAAGGAAGGCGAAGATGAACTTATTATCCTCAGGGAAAGTGACATTTTAGCCAAAAAAAGTTCTAAGTAGAAAGAGCTTATAAATATAAACAGGAGGTTTTAACAGATGGCAAAACAAATTCTCTATGGTGAAGAGGCAAGACGAGCTTTAAAAACCGGTATTGATGCTCTAGTTGATGCGGTTAAAGTTACACTTGGGCCGCGGGGGCGTCCTGTGGCCCTGGATAAGAAGTTTGGCGCACCTACCGTGATCAATGATGGTGTGTCCATTGCCAAGGATATCGAGCTTCCCGACCCCTTTGAAAATATGGGAGCTCAACTGGTTAAGGAAGCAGCTATTAAGACTAATGATAAATGCGGTGATGGTACCACCACAGCCACTGTGCTGGCTCAAGCCATTGTAACAGATGGTTTTAAGAACATAGCTGCCGGGGCTGATGCTATGGCTCTCAAGCGAGGAGTTGAAAAGGGCGTCGAGGCTGTGGTTGGAGAGTTGAAGAAGATGTCGACCCCGGTGACCACGAAAGAGCAGGTGGCACAGGTGGCGACGATATCAGCCGCCGACCCTGAGGTGGGTAACCTCATCGCTGAGGTAATGGAGAAGGTAGGTAAGGACGGGGTGATAACTGTTGAGGAATCCAAGGGTTTACTTTTTGAGACCGAGTACGTCGAGGGTATGGAATTTGACCGCGGCTACATCAGCCCTTACTTTATCACCAATCCCGAGATGATGAAGACAGAGCTTGAAGACCCCTATATCCTGATTACCGACAAGAAGATCTCGGCTATATCTGATCTACTGCCGGTTCTGGAGAAGGTGCTTCAAGTTTCCAAGAATTTTGTGGTTCTCGCTGAGGACCTGGAAGGCGAAGCCCTGGCTACTCTGGTGGTCAACAAGCTGAGAGGTACACTCAATTGCCTGGCGGTTAAGGCACCGGGCTTTGGAGATAGGCGGAAGGCGATGCTTGAGGACATAGCTATGCTGACAGGTGGCAAGGTCATCTCTGAGGAGGTGGGGCGGAAGCTGGATTCAGCAACGGTGGCTGATCTGGGCAGAGCCCGAAAAGTGGTTGCGGACAAGGACAATACCACCATAGTCGAAGGTAAGGGTTCTGAAGAGGCTATACAGGCCAGGATTAAGCAGATAAAGGCACAAATCGATGAGACCACCTCAGACTATGATAGGGAGAAACTCCAGGAGAGGTTAGCCAAGTTAGCCGGTGGTGTGGCCGTAATTAAAGTAGGAGCTGCCACTGAGGTTGAGCTTAAGGAGAAGAAGCACAGGGTGGAAGATGCTCTTTCGGCAACCAGAGCTGCGGTTGAGGAAGGCATTCTGCCTGGTGGTGGTGTCGCCCTGATAGATGCTATCCCGGTTCTGGATAAGGTCAAGGCAAGCGGTGACGAGGCCACCGGTGTTTCCATCCTCAAGCGGGCTTTTGAAGAACCATTGCGCTGGATTGTGGAAAATGCCGGGCAGGACGGTTCGGTGATAGTGGATAAGGTCAAGCGCAGCAAGAAAGGCGTTGGATATGATGCCTTGAAGGACGAGTTCGGAGATATGGTGGCCAGAGGCATCATCGATCCGCTTAAGGTTACCAGGACGGGTCTGGAGAATGCTTCCAGTATCGCTAACATGATATTGACAACTGAGTCTCTGGTGACTGATATTCCGGAAAAAGAAAAGACCCCTCCGATGCCACCCATGCCTGAGTACTAAGGCAGGATTAAGAGCTTCAGTAGAGAGCCGCCTCAACCGGGGTGGCTCTCTTTTTCTTTTGGGTGGGTGGGAGCATCGGCTCCAGGCGTATACCTTACGTATCAAGCGATATCAAAGTTTGAGCAACTTGGCCAGGGGTTCCTCTTGTTCGATGGGCCCAACTATAGCCAGATTCAGTTTCTCGCTGGTCAGCAGTTGCTGTGCTATTCGCTTCAGGTCTTCGGTCGTTACAGCTTCAACCAGTGATATCACTTCATCCGGAGTGAGTATGCGATTGATGAGTAACTCTTGAGCTCCGAGCCAGGCGGCGACGTTTCGGCTGCTTTCCAGGCTCAGCAATAATCGTCCTTTAGCTATCTCCTTGGCCTTTTTGAGCTCAGCCTTGGAGATATGCTCCTTAAGTTCGGAGAGCTGGTTAATAATTGCCCTTAAGGCGCTGTCGACACGCTCTGAGTCCACGCCGGCATGAATTATTAAAGAGCCTGAATCGGCGAAATGGTCGGTGTAGCTGTGAATATCGTAGGCAAGACCTTGATGCTCTCTTATCTCGACGAAGAGGCGGCTGCTCATACCCTCGCCCAGTATTATGCTGAGCAGGTCAATGGCATAGCGGTCAGGATGGAAAAATGATAGTCCCGGAATGCCCAGGCAGATATTAGCCTGTTCAGTTTCCCGAAACTCGATGTTCACTCTGGCTGCTTTTTGATTATCCTGGTTGGGAAAGCCCGTATTTACCTTGTCGGGTTTCCACTCACCCAGGGTCTGGCTGACGGCATCATGTATCTGCTTCTGTTCGATGTCGCCGGCCACAGCGATTACAGTGGTGGGTGGTAGATAGTGTTTGGAGAAAAAACCGAGCATTTGTTCCCGGGTTAGAGCTTCTACCGTTTCCTTGCTTCCGGCGATATCGCGTCCCAGTGGCTGCCCTGGCCACATGAGCTCGTCTATCAGTGTGGCCACCCGTTGCCTCGGTGAATCGAGGCTCATATTTATCTCCTCGATGATTATCTGGCGCTCACGGTCTATATCTGCGGCGTCAAAGCGGGAATGTCGCAGCAAGATAATGAGTACATCCACAGCCAGGCGGTAATGCTCGCTGGTTACCCGGCACCAGAAGGTAGTCAGTGCTTTATCGGTGCCGCCGTTTATTATGCCGCCGACACTTTCGATGGCTTCACTTATTTCCTGGGAATTCCGACGTTTTTCAGTGCCCTTAAAACAAAGGTGCTCGATGAAATGTGAGATGCCGGCTTCAGTCGCAGTCTCATAGCGTGGCCCGGAGGCGATGAAAAGTACTATGGATACGGAGCGCGTATGAGGCATTTTGCTGGTGAGCAGGCGTAAGCCGTTATCAAGGGTTATTTTTTCGTGCATGGTGTCGGAATTTTACCTGCCACAGATGCCCCGCGTCAATGCAGTTACGGAATATATCTGGCCGTTGTTGACCTTCTTCTACCTCACTGCTATACTTTAACTTCGGTCGTCAATTAAGGAGGCATATGTAGTATGAAAACGTCAGCCGCTCGACTCACCTTCATGGATGTCGCTTTACCCAGGGCTGGTATTCTTTGGGATGCGGTCTTGGTGGTAGGCTTTGCTTGTTTGACTGCTGCCTTTGCCCAGATAAGTTTCTGGATCGGCCCGGTGCCTGTTACGGGACAGACTTTTGCTGTTCTTTTGGCCGGTGCTCTTTTGGGCAGCCGTCGGGGGGCATTAAGCCAGTTAAGTTATCTGGCTATAGGGGCTACTGGTATTCCATACTGGTTTGCCCTGGGCGGCACTCCGGGTATTGCGCGCTTAATTGGCCCCAGTGGCGGTTATTTGATAGGCTTTGTGGCAGCTGCTTTTCTGGTTGGCTGGCTGGCAGAAAGAGGCTGGGATAGACGAGTGTGGACGGCAGTTCCAGCAATGATTGGCGGAAGCGTTGTTATTTATATCTTCGGGCTTTCCTGGTTGGCCCACTTTGTTCCTGGGAGCGCAGTGCTTCAGGCCGGGCTTTATCCATTTATAATCAGTGATGTGATAAAGGTGGTCGCAGCCGCTTTGGTTTTACCTTCGGGATGGCTATTGCTCCGATGCTTCAAGGGGTGAAAGATTCGCCTCTTTTTTAACTGGTTTTATCGAGGTTATTGATTTGGACATTACCTGGCTAGGACATTCCTGTTTTCGCATTAAGGGTAAGGACGTTACTGTTATTACCGATCCATACAATCCGAGCCTTGGTCATACTTTAAGCAAGCTCCAGGCTGACATAGTGACCTTGAGCCACCTTCATCCCGGCCATTGTTACACCGAGGCTATCACCAGCGAGTTCAAAGAGGTCAAAGGTCCCGGTGAATATGAGTTGAAGGGCACGTTCATTACCGGTATCGCTACCTGGCACGATGATGCCCAGGGGCAGAAGCTGGGGAGAAACACTGTTTATCTCCTGGAAATGGATGGAATAGCATTGTGCCATTTAGGTGACCTTGGACATCTTCCCTCTTCTGAACTTGTAGAAGATGTGGGCGATATCGATGTTTTGTTCGTCCCTGTAGGTGGTGTTTCTACTATAGGTGGCTCGAGGGCTGCTGAGATAGTGAGGCGGCTGACACCCAAGGTCGTTATTCCCATGCATTACAAAACGGGGACGTTGGCTACAGAGCTTGAGCCGGTGGATAAGTTCTTGAAAGAGGCGGGAGTAAAAGAGACGGTTTCTCAGCCCAAACTATCGGTTAGCCGGTCAAATATACCGACCAGCACTCAGGTAGTAATTCTGGATTATCCTCGGTAGCATCCACAGAAATTGCCGGGGCATATGCCTGGAAACGATTCCGCAAATCTTCCCCTTTGACAGGCCTTATACTTCTAACGTAGAATTAGCCCGGCCATGTCGTTAGTCAAGATGCTCTATGATTTACAGCAAATTGACCTGAGCATTCAGAAGGAACAAGAGACTCTAGATGAAATCAGCAGCCAGTTAGGTGAGAGCGAAACCTTGCTTAAAGCCAGGGCCGAGCTTCTTGCTGAGCAAGAGCGTATGGCCGGGATGGAAAAACAGCAGCGGGATGCGGAATGGGAGATCGAAGACCTGCGAGGAAGCGTTACCCAGCTAAATGACAAACTATATGGTGGTAAAACCAAGAATCCTAAGGAACTGGTTAGCCTTGAGAAAGAGATGGAAATTTTCAAGGCTAAGTTAAGACAGAAAGAAGATAACCTGCTGGATTTGATGGCTGAGATAGAGGCGGCACAGGATAAAATAAGGGCGAATAGTGAGCGACTTAAGAAGCTAGAGGTAGACTGGCGGCAAGAACAGGAGGAGTTGGCCCAAAGGCAAGCCAAGGTGAGAAGCCAGCTCTCGGAACTCAGCCAAAAGCGTCAGGCGATGACCTCGGAAATTACCCCGCAAACATTGGAGCTTTATGATGGTATAAGACAGAGGAAGGGGCAGGCGGTGGTAAAGGTATCGCAGGGTAGATGTCACGGCTGCCACCTTAACCTGTCGATGAATGAGTGGCAGCGTGCCAGAGCCGGTGATTTAATCCAGTGCAGCAGCTGTGGCAGAATACTGTATTTGGGCTAGAGCCCGTAAAGTTTAGAGAATGCATCTAAATATCTATGCTGATGGAGCTTCCTGGGGCAATCCCGGACCAGCGGCCATAGGGGCTGTTATCAAGGATGAGAAACAAAAAGATTTGGTTAAGATCTCTCAATACATCGGAGAGCGCACCAATAATCAGGCGGAATATCAGGCAACTATCGCCGGTTTGAAAGAAGCTGCCAGATTGAAGGCAGCCACGGTTACGCTTCATATTGATTCGGAGCTAGTGGCCAAGCAACTGGATGGCAGTTACAAGGTGAGAAACCTTTTCCTCTTTCCCCTCTACAAGGAAGCTGCCGAGTTGTGTAAGCAGTTTGCCAACCTCTCCATTGTCCACGTCGGGCATGATGGGAACACCGAAGCCCATGCCCTGGCTAAAGCGGCATTGGATGAGTTCAAGAAACGGCGAGCCTAGATTTGACGGCTTATGGGCCACGGTGTAAAGTGGATAATGGGCTAAGTAAACCGGGTGACCGCTCTGGTTTGTAAAAATCAGGGAGGAAAGTCCGAACTCCACCGGGCAGGGTGCTGGGTAACGCCCAGGAGGGGTGACCCTACGGAAAGTGCCGCAGAAACATACCGCTCTTTGTATTAAGAGTAAGGGTGAAATGGTGAGGTAAGAGCTCACCAGCAGTCAGGTGACTGGCTGGCTGGGTAAACCCCACCCGGAGCAAGACCGAATAGGGGGCTAAAGGGACGCCCGGCCCTAACCCCGGGTTGGTCGCTTGACCTTGATGGCAACATCAAGGCTAGATGGATGGTCACCGCTCCGAAGATTTCTTCGGAGTACAGAATTCGGCTTACAGGTTTACTTAGCCCATTTTGTAAATTTGCCAGCTCTTGATTCCTAGTATTTTACCTCCTAAGAAGTCGAATAATTTAAAGATTTTTGTTTTCAGCCACCGTGGGGCTGATAAACTTTTGTGGCGTTGCGCCGTTTTTTCTATTAGCCACCATGAATTCTCTGGACCCTCAACTTCGTGATTTCGTTTTGTTTTGTATGGATAGGCGTGGTGCCGAGTGGCCGGTTATCTATGATGAAATGGCGTGGGTGGCCGGGCAGCGGCTGTTCAGGGGACTGGGACGTACCGAGCTTAAGCAACTGGGACTGTCTTTATCCTTGGACAGTCTGGACGACACAATTGAACTGGTGAACCAGGTTATTTCCCAGACCCAGAAAGCTTAAATTTCTTATTTCCACCTTAAACTGTTACAATACTTGGCATATGTCTGTATTTTTTCGTGTTTAGACGGAGGCGAGTTATGTTTGCAAAAAGACATGTTTTTGTTTCTGCGGCACTGGCAATTCTCATGTTTGTGTTGCCAGTTATGGGTGTCGGCTGCAACTTCATTCCGGAGAAAGCTGTAGATACTATTACACCTGCTGAATCAGATCATCCCTTTTCCTTTACTATTAATAGTATCGGTGATTCCGATAATGCTTATACTGATGATGGTGAGCTGCCGCCTGAGTTTGATATTCTGGCTGAAGCCTGGCAAAAGTTATCTGAGGACTATATAGACAAGAGCAAGCTGGATCCCGAGAAGCTCAGCCAGGGCGCAGTTAAAGGCATGATGGAGGCGCTGGATGACCCGTATAGTGCCTACGCTAACCCGCAGATTAAGGAACTGGAGACGACTACCTTTGAGGGTAAATTCGAAGGTATCGGGGCTGTCATCAGCATGAAGGACCAGCAGCTGACAATTGTGTCGCCTATTGATGATTCTCCTGCTGAGAAAGCGGGAATCAGGGCTGGCGATAAGATTCTGGAAATCGACGGCGAGACTACTTCTAATATGAATCTGATTGACGCCACCTTGAAAATCCGCGGTCAGAGAGGTACTCCAGTTAACCTTCTTGTACTGCACGAGGGTGAAAGCGACCCTGTAGAGATTGAGATAATCCGAGACGAGATAAAGCTGGATAGTGTTTCTCTTGAGATGCGTGATGATATTGCCTATATCAAGCTTGCCCAGTTTGCAAAATCCAGCGGCAGCGAGCTGAAAAATGCTCTAAAGGAAGCCATGAGTGAGGGAGCCAAGGGCGTTATACTTGACCTGCGGAACAATCCCGGAGGTCTGCTTAATGCATCCGCTGATGTTGCCAGTCAGTTTCTAGCCATGGGATTGGTGGCTAAGATCGTGGATGATGAAGGTCGTGAAAATGTGGTGCCGGTGGGGAGGGGAGGCATAGCCACGAATTTGCCGCTTATCGTGCTGGTGAATGAAGGTAGCGCCAGTGCCAGTGAGATAGTGGCTGGTGCTCTTCAGGATTATGGCCGGGCCAAACTGGCCGGTAGCCAGACCTTTGGCAAGGGCAGCGTCCAGATAGTACGCGATCTCAGCGATGGTTCAGCTTTGCATATAACTGCTTATCACTGGCTGACTCCGTTAGGCAGGCCGATAGAGGGAGTTGGGCTGACGCCTGATTTCGTGCTCGATCTTGAGGACGAAGAGCTTGTCGATTGGGCCATTCAGTATTTGGAGGATCAGGTTCAAGCCGAGCTGCTGCCGCTGTTCGCCAGTTAATCCTAGCTCTCGATAGTATCTTTGGTACTGGGTACTCTGCCGGTGATTCGCTCATCCAAGCGAGTTGCTGCGTCAAGAGCTCGGGCCAGAGATTTGAACAGTGCCTCAGCTTTGTGATGGTCGTCTATGCCGCTGAGGATTTTGGCATGTATATTAATCTTCGCTTCAGATGCCAGAGAAACGAAAAAGTGGCGAATCAGGTTAGAGGGCATTTTTTCGATGCTGGTGTTGCTAAAGGAGGCTTCGAACTCTGTATAGCCCCTGCCACTGATGTCTAAGGCTACCATAGCCAGGGTGTCATCCATAGGTACCACGGCATGGGCCATCCTGACTATCCCTCGCTTATCTTCCAGAGCTTGGTTGAAGGCTTTGCCTAAGGAGATAGCTACGTCTTCAACCACATGGTGCTGGTCCGACCCTGTGGCTGACAGCTTTATATCGAATATGCCGTGCTGAGCAAGCTGATCAAGCATGTGGTCGAAGAACCTGATGCCGGTGGTGATTTCGGATTGCCCTTTGCCGTCGATGTTGAGCTCTACCTTTATGGAAGTCTCCTTGGTTTCCCGGGTCACTGTAGCTTTTCTTTCAGCCATGTTTTAAACCTCGCTTTGTTCTCTTCGATAAATGTCACATTAGCATATCTGTTGTAATGCTGCAATCAGGGCATCGGTATGTTCCGGTTTGCCTACGCTGATGCGCAGGCAGTCCTTTAACTGGGGTGTATCGAAGTAGCGGACAAAGATACCTCTCCTCTGCAATCCTTTATATATCGCCTCTGCCTTACCGTTTAGCACCGCGCAAAGGGTGAAATTAGCCTGAGATGGATAAACTCTGAGCCAATCGAGCTGGCTGAGCTTGGTTAGCAACCGTTCCCGCTCATTTATAAGAGCTTTAATTGTACCGCGCAGGTAGCTTATGTCCTTCAGCGATTCTAACGCGGCTACTTGAGCCGCCGCATTGACGTTGTATGGCTGTTTAATTTTCATGAGGTATTTAACTATTTTAGTGGGAAATATGCCGTAGCCGACTCTCAGACCGGCCAGCCCCGCCCATTTACTGAAAGTACGAAGCACTATTAAATTGGCGTGCTTTGGAACTAAAGGCGCTACAGTTATGTTGCTGAACTCAAAATAGGCTTCATCGATTACCACGACGATTCCACTTTTTACCAGCTCCATGATTGTGTCTTCTGGAGTTACATTGCCGGAGGGGTTATTCGGTGAAGCGATGAAAGCAACCTTTGTTTGTTTGTCTATAGCTTCTTTTATTGCGGAGACATTTACGGAGAAATCTTGCTTCCTTGTTATACTGACTACTTTGCCGGCGCAGACATCGGTGCTGAATGGGTACATACCAAAGGTCGGTGGGCAATTGATAACTTTGTCTCCGGGTGCAACAAACAGACGCAGGATGAGGTCTATGAGCTCATCGCTGCCGCTGCCAGCCAGGATATATTCAGAGCTTATGCCTGTATATTTCTCCAGTGCCTTCCTTAGCTCCCTCTGTTCTGGGTCGGGGTAGAGGTGGTAGTAGGCATGACTGGCTAGTGCCTGTTTTACCCTGTCCGAGCAACCGTACGGGTTTTCGTTGCCGTCGAGCTTAATCACATTTTCCTCGGCAATCTCGACACGCTGGCTCAATATGTCTGTCGGCTCGATAGGTATATAGGCCTTCATGGTCTTGAGTTCGGACCTTATTAATTTCTCGATATCTTCAGGCGAAATCATTGCGACTCTTTCCTGCCGTCTTGTAGTCTTAGCCTGATTGCTTGGGCATGGCCTTCCAGTTCTTCAGCCTCAGCTATAGTTATGGCTGATTGTCCCAGCTCTCTGCCGGTAGCTTTGTCCAGGGCGATAATATTGGTGACCTTGAGAAAATCCTCCACACCCAGTGGGGAGCTGAATCGCGCGCTGCCCCCGGTGGGCAAAACATGGCTGGGACCGGCGATATAATCACCCAGGGCTACCGGGGAGCTGTCGCCAATGAAGATACAGCCGGCGTTTCTGATTTTCCGGGTGTAGCTGGCAGCGCCGCGTAATATTAGAGAAACATGCTCCGGGGCATAGAGATTGACCAGTTCAATGGCTTCATCCAGGCTATTGACTATAACTATCATACCTTGTGATCTTAGAGCTTCTGAGGCGATGGGCTGCCGCTTCAACTTTGCCACCTGTTTCTTTATCTCGTTATTAATGTCCCTGGCTAATTTGGGTGAGGTGGTGATTAAGATTGCCGATGTTTGGGGGTCGTGTTCGGCTTGAGCTATGAGGTCGGCGGCGCAGAATGAGACATTAGCGGTGTCATCGGCAACAACTATTATCTCGCTGGGACCGGGAAGACTCTCTATAGCAACTGTTCCATAGACCATTTTCTTAGCTGTGACCACGAAAACGTTGCCCGGGCCGCAAATCTTGTCCACTTTAGGGACCGATTCGGTGCCGAAGGCTAGGGCGGCAATAGCCTGAGCCCCACCTATCTTAAATATGCGGTTGACTTTGGCGATGTCAGCTGCCACTAGGGTCGCTGGTGGGATGGTACCATCTTTTTGAGGGGGCGTGGATATAATAATTTCTTTCACTCCAGCTAACCGGGCTGGTATGGCGGTCATCAGCACTGTTGACGGATAAGCAGCGGTGCCGCCGGGAACATATATGCCCACACGGTTTAACGGGCTGATCTGTCGCCCCAGCCCCTGGCTGAGGAAACTGGATTCAAGCCTTTGCTTACACATGGAATGAAACTGCTTTATCCTGTTTGCTGCCAGCTTAAGTGCCGATACCAGCTTCTTGTCCACATTAGCATAGGCGTCAGAGGTCTCGCTTTTACTCACCTCCAGCGAGCTAATCTCAACCCCATCCAGCTTTTTAGCGTAGCCAAAAAGCGCTTTATCGCCTTTGAATTGCACATCAGCAAGGATGAGTTTGACTATCTCCTCAGGTGATGGTTTTCGGCTCCTTGCCCTGCTTTTAGGCTTTTGGTACAGCGGGAGTCCATAAGAGGGAACTTCTCTGGTCAGTAAAGGTTTTGCTTTTTGAAAACCTTCTACTATTCTCATTTTAGTTACTCTCAACTGTACGGCGGAAAATTTCCACCATATAGGCTATATTCTTTTTTTTAGCTGAGGACTCCAGGCTGTTCTTGTTGCCGATAAGGCAAGCTGTTGATTGAAGAATGGTGTCCAATATTTTGAGATTATGCTCGGCCAGGGTCTTGCCGGTCTGAGTGTTTTCTATAAGCAAATCGGCATCTTCAGGCAGGAATGCTTCGCTGGCTCCCCAAGTGGGAATTAGCTGATACCTGCTGACATGGTTATCACGGAGGTATTTATCAGCAATATTTATGTATTCTGAGGCTACTCTCAGTGGCGATGCCTGAGAAGCTTGTGACTGCTTTAGTTGGTCAATATCAGCCACGGATAGGGCTTGGTCAACCACTGCCACTACTTTGACCTGGCCGAAGCCGAGGTCTACAAGTTCTGTGACCGGACTGGAAGGGAAGCGATAGAGATGGTCAAGGAGCCAGTCTCTACCTGTTATAGCCAGGTCGAAATTTCCATTGGCTACTTGAAGCGGCATATCTTGTGGTCTGATCACTTTAATATTAACCCAATCCATGTCGGAGCGTGGACGTCGGTTTATTATATCTTCCGAATAGCCCTGTAATTCCAGTCCAGCTTGGTTAAGGAGTTCTGTGGTTGGTGATTGCTGGTGTCCGTCAGGGAGAGCCAGCCAGACCTTTCCCTGGCTGAAATCCGGACGGAAGTTATTGGAGCTTCTTGCCAGTTCAGGTTTGATTTTTAGCCACGGTTTGGCCTTCGTTTCGATGCGCTGACTGAAATAGGTTATTATCCGGCTAACGTTCTTAGTTTGCCAGCTCTCTTGATTGGCGATAAGAAAGGCATTTGATGGGAGCAGAGTTTTAAGTGGGATTAAGCTCTGAGTTTTTAGCTCCTCCTCATTTTCTGCCCAGAGCAGAACCAGGTCGGCATTCTCCGGTGGATATGCTTCAGCGGCTCCCCATACCGGGAAAATTTTGAACCTCCTCAGTCTGAGATTCAGTGCCGCGATCTCTGCCAGGTTGGGATACTCGGTTACTATTCGTTGGCTGTATTGGCCGGTTAACAAATCCTGTAGACTGGAGATGTTGCTGTAGCGACTGGCGGCTAGGTAGAGGTTGCCTTTGCCGTATTCCAGGTCGGCTACTTTAAGCAGGTTGCTGGTGGGGTATTTAGCTAAAAGCTCTTCAATCCAGTCCAGACTGCAGATGCCCAGGTCATAGTTGCCTATAGCTACCTGGATAGGGATGTCCTTTTCTTGGAAAATCTTGGCCGAAAGATAGGGAAGCTTTGTTGATTTGAGTCGGTAAATTCGAGTTTTTTGAGTGTAATCTTTGAATTCAAGTTCTGTATCTTTCAATAGGCAGGTAGTAGCCGGAAGAAGCCTACCCTTGGGTAGGGCTATCTTCGTGCCGTCCGATTTCTCAGAGGTTAGCAATTTATTTCGAGCCTCCTATCATTTTGATGGCATCGGCAATTGAGGAGATCTCTTTCTTCTGTTTCCGGGTCTGGTCGATAACAATGAAGGTTGGGGGCTTTTCCTGAACATTGATTATCCAGCGCTTGTCCGGTTGGCGTCCACTGAAGTCAAGCTCGGTAGCATAGCCTCCTTGGCGCAGTGACTCAGCTAACTGAAAGCTGGTTCTTATGGAGTCAGGCGTTGCTCTATTGCAGTTTACCAGAACCACCTGTTCTGCTTTTTGCTTGGTTTGAGGCTGGACCAAGTTAGCAAGAGGGTCAACATAGAGCGCAAAACCACAGGCTGGTGTGCTCTTGCCTCCTATCAGCGGGATAAGGTTGTCATATCGACCACCGCTGCCTATCCTGTCTCCGTTGGCTGAAAACTGGAAACAGAGTCCGGTGTAATATTCGAAACCTCGTGTAGATGTGATATCAATCTGGTAATTACAGTTTAAGGCGTCGAGGAGGCTGGCAATTTCAGTAAAATTATCTAACGCAGGTTTCAAGCTGGTTGGAACTTGAGGCAGCGCCTTCAGATTTTCCAGAAAACCGCTGGTTTTGCCCTTCAAATCCAGGAATAATGATATCAACCTGCCGATTTCAGAGTTTCCCTTTTTCGTTTTCGCCAGTACTTGCCAGTTGCCATCAAGAATCTGATCCAGCAGCCTGACTTCTTCATCTGGATTCAGTGAAACCTCCTTGAGCAAAGCCTTCAGTACGCCAGCATGAGATAGTTGTATTTGAACATCATCGATACCTAAGTTGCGTATAGTTTCTATAGCCAGCAGCATCAATTCTATGTCCGAAGTCGGTTTATTGCTGCCTATAAGCTCCACCCCGCATTGCCACCGCTCCCTGTTTTCCTTGCCTGTTTCTTCGAAAACGAAGATACTTGTGACGTAGAAGAGCCTGGCTATTTCCTGTGGCTGTAGATTTTCAATGTATAATCTAGCCACAGGTATAGTGCCGTCGGGTCTCAATACGACTCTTTCACCGCTCCATCCATCCCAATCGAGAAAAGAATATATCTTGCTTAGCATGTTGGGAGTAAGTGTGCCGGCGGCTGTGAACAGGTGCAGGTATTCCAGAGTTGGAGTCCGTACTTCCTGATAACCCCAGCTCCGGCACGACTTCCTAAAGACATCCTCTATGTAGCGGAAGGTCTCCGTATCTGCGGGAAGTAAATCTCTAGCCCCTTTGCATTTTTGACTTGTCATAATGCTTAGCCTTACCTAAGTTGACCTATTCTACACTAACGAGCTTTCGGCTTCAATTTAAATCTGCTGTGGGCAGGTAGTAAAAACCTGACATGGCCTGCGTTTGCTGTTAACTGTTAGGTAAATTATAATTAGGCTGTTGTGAGGAATTTATGCTCAAGTCGAAATTCAGATTTGCCTGCATTATTATTCTAGTCAGCCTATGGGCCGTAGCCTTTATTTCCAGCGGGGTTAGTGCTGCCTCGGCGAACATAGAGGTTCTCAGTGTTGACGGCACTATCGTGCCTGTCGTTGCCAACTACTTAGACCGTGGTATCAGTCAGGCCGAGGCTAATGGGAGCGAAGTCTGTATCATTGAATTGGATACTCCCGGAGGGCTTTTGAATGCCACGGAAGACATTGTGAAACGGATTCTGAATGCAGAAGTGCCGATTGTGGTTTATGTCTCGCCCAGTGGCAGCTGGGCGGCTTCAGCCGGCACTTTTATCACCATAGCCGCGCATGTAGCGGTTATGGCACCGGGGACCAGCATTGGAGCAGCTCACCCGGTAAGTGTTGGTGAAGAGATGCCAGAAGAGGTGTCAAAGAAGGTAACCGAATATTCGTCTGCCTGGATCAGGAGTATCGCTGAAGTACGGGGGCGTGACCCCCAGCAAGCCGAGCTGGCGGTTACAGAAAGCAAATCATTTACTGCCCCCGAAGCGTTGGAAGCAAAACTTATCGATTTTCAAGCCGATGACCTGGACAGCCTGATTCGCCAACTTAACGGCAGGAAGGTGACTTTAACCAGTGGCAGGGAGGTCATCATCGATACCTCCGATTATGTGCTGGATATAAATGATATGAATGCAGCTGAGCGCTTTTTGCATGTTATCAGCGACCCTAATATAGCTTATATCCTGCTCAGCCTGGCTACTATAGGACTTATTACAGAGATTTCAAACCCGGGATTGATATTCCCCGGAGTTGTTGGTGGGCTCTGCCTTTTTATGGCTTTCTATTCTCTGGGGGTGCTCAATGCTTATTGGGCCGGGCTACTGCTTATACTACTTGCTTTCGGATTGTTTGTCGCTGAGGTTTTTACGCCGACTTTTGGTATACTTACAGCCGGGGGTATTGTATCTTTGGTTACCGGTTCTCTTGTTCTGTTCAGTCATAGTTCGCCGGCAATACAAGTAAACAGAGGCTTGATTGCCGTAGTAACTATTTTAATAGCTGCCTTCATAGCCTTCATTGTCGGTGCTGTGGTTCGAGGGCAGAGAAGGCGGGTAGAAACTGGTGCCGAAGGATTAGTAGGTAAAGTGGCTGTAGCCAAAACGGCCCTTTCTCCAAAGGGCAAAGTTCTCGTTGAAGGCGAGCTCTGGAAAGCCGTGCTTGAAAACGGCGAAGTGGAGCCAGGAGAGGAGGTGACGATAAATAAGGTCGAAGGACTGAGACTGTTAGTAACTCAAAGGAAAATTAAAGGGAGGAAAAGATGGACTTAATTCTTATCTTTGCTATTGCCATATTCGTGATAATAATCCTGGCAGCGGCTATCAGGATTGTTAATGAATATGAGCGTGGAGTCGTGTTTCGCCTGGGGCGGTATGTTGGTGTGAGGGGTCCCGGGCTCATATTTCTAATTCCATTTATAGAACGTATGGTGAAGGTTGACCTGCGTGTTGTTACCATGGATGTCCCGACTCAGGAATGCATTACAATGGACACGGTAACCGTTAAAGTTGATGCTGTGGTATATTTCAGGGTTATGAAACCTGAAGACGCTGTGCTCAATGTGGAGCAGTATATCAGAGCCACCTCGCTGCTTTCGCAGACTACTTTGCGGAATGTCGTGGGTCAGTCTGAGCTGGAAGACTTGCTGGCTCACAGAGACAAGATAAACGACAAGCTTCAGGCGCTGATTGATGAAGGAACAGAGCCGTGGGGGATAAAGGTAAGTATGGTGGAGGTCAGAGACGTTGAGCTACCTGACACCATGCAGCGGGCAATGGCTGCTCAGGCCGAGGCTGAACGAGAGAGGCGAGCTAAGATTGTGCACGCTGAGGGTGAAGCTCAGGCTGCGGAAAAGCTAGCCCAGGCAGCCAAAGTTATTGCCAGTCAACCCTCAGCTCTTCAACTCCGTTATCTCCAGACATTGACCACGATTTCCACCGAGCGGACCAATACAATAGTGTTTCCCTTGCCGATAGAGTTGATAGCGCCCTTTCTTGCCAAGATAAGTCAGGCGAAGAAGTAGTTAGACTTTACCCCCTGTCATCATAAAGGGCAGGGGGTAAATTATTCTTTTATTACCGTAACGTCTCCGACTGCAATTTCGACAATACTGCTATCAGCGCGGCGCAGTATAAGGTTGCCGCTTTCAGTGACTGCTTCAGCTTTACCTTGTTCCACAGTTTTCCCGCTTTTGACCTGTATCCACCTGCCCAATGTCTCCATGTTTTTCTGCCATTCTCTGTATATGGGCGCTCCGGCCTGAGCTTTTAAATATAATTGTTCCAATTCAGATAATAAGACGCTGGTAAGCTCAATTGTAGACAATTCGGTCCCTATCTCATGAGATAGGCTGGTGGCTATCTCCGCAATTTCGGGAAAAGCCAGCGGGTCGAAATTAATATTTATGCCTATGCCTATAATGGCAAAATTTACTTTACCTCCCTTGACCTCGTTTTCTATAAGTATGCCGCAGACCTTTTTGCCTTTGATCAGGACGTCGTTGGGCCACTTGATCTGTGTCTCAAGTCCGGCAACATTTTTAACGGCTCTGACCACAGCCAGTGAGGCTAACATGACGAGCTGTGACAATTTATCCAGAGAAGGCTTTAGTATGACTGACATAGCCAGGCTACCCTCGGGTGATAGCCATGTTCTACCGATTCGCCCTCTGCCTGCTGTCTGGGTGCCGGCGATGACTACAGTCCCCTCATCTGTTCCCCTTTTAACCAGCTCCCTGGCTGTCTCCATGGTGGTGGCAAGACGGGGATAATAATATAGCTGTCTGCCCACAAATTTGGTGTTTAGGCGATTTTGTAGTGACGTTTTAATATCCTGAGCGTTTGGCATAATTATGGTTCCTCTCGGGTGTCCTAATATACTGGTTAGTATAGCGATAGACTCAGGTTATGTCTATTGACTTTAGGGACATCTTGACATTTTGGCAAAAGCCATTTAGCATTGAGCTAGTATTCTGGAAGGATAAAGGCAGGCTATGGACACGAAAGACTTCGATTATCTGGTGGAGAAAGTTGCTGCCCTGATTCTGGAGGCGAACCGAGTTGTGGTTTTTACTGGAGCTGGTATAAGCACAGAGTCAGGAATACCTGATTTCCGCAGCCCGGGCGGAATATGGAGCAAGTTTGATCCCGATGATTTTACGATTCAGAAATTCATGAGCAGCGAGAAGACGCGGAGAATGCAATGGCAAATGCTGGCTGATGGTAGCCTTCTAAAAGAGGCTGAGCCGAATCCGGCTCATCATGCCGTTGCTGAGCTGGAGAGGCTTGGCAAGCTAAGCTGTGTGATCACCCAGAATGTTGATAACCTCCATCAAAAAGCGGGAAGCTCTCCGGAAAAGGTCTTTGAGTTACATGGCAATATGAAGTTTGTGCGATGCATGGGATGTGATAAGCGTTTTCCTGTTGATGATATTATTCAGAGGTTAGATAAAGAAGAAATTCCTGATTGCCAATTTTGTCGTGGCATCTTGAAACCGGATGCTGTTTTCTTCGGCGAGTCATTGCCCCAGAAGGCATTGAATGATGCCGCTAACCATTCTCGTAATTGCGACCTTTTCATCGTTATTGGCTCTACCCTTGTTGTCTATCCCGCGGCCTATATGCCTATGTATGCTGTGGAGGCTGGGGCTAAGCTGGTCATTATCAATCTCAGTCCTACACCTATGGATTCTAAGGCTACGGCACTTATTAACAGTAAAGCCGGGGAAGCGATGGTGAGAATTGTGGATGGGGTAAAAAGTCTGTTGTCGGCTTGAGATAAGGTTCATCTAGAAGTGGAAGAATATGTTGAAGGGAAAGACAAGACCGAACGGAGGCAGCAAAAGAAAGCCAGAAGGAAATACAGGCTGCACGGCAGCAGCCTCAGAGTCATATATCAGAATGTCATCAGACGGAGGCTAAGAAAGAAGAAATAGCCGCGTAATTTAATGTAAAGGGCTTTACAATATTGAAATCCGGCAATTTAAATTTTGTTTGGAGGTTAATGGTATGAGAAAGCTGTTGTTTCCGGCCGTTCTGGTTTTGATTCTAGCTGCTGGGTGTCTGACTGTTCCATTGGGGCCTAATGAACCGCCCACCGCTTACATCGATTTAGTATCACCAGCCAATACTGCTCCGGGTGCAACTGTGAGCTTCACAGGTCACGGCGTTGACCCAGACGGCAATATAGCTGCCTATAGCTGGCGGTCGAGTCTGGATGGAGAGTTGGGCACATCGGCGAGCTTTGAAACGTCATCTCTATCTCAAGGAACTCACTCAATCTGGTTTAAAGTTCAGGATGAGGGGGGTACTTGGTCAAAGGAGGTTCTGACAACCGTTATTGTGGTTCCTCGGGAGGCTGGCCAGCCGATTGTGAGCTCATTTAACGCCAGCCCTGGAATTATAAGCCCGGGCGGCTCTTCGACGCTTAGCTGGGATGTTTCCGGTGCTGCTACAGTCAGCATAAACCAGCAAATAGGTAATGTTTCCCTGAGTGGCAACAGGGTGGTAATCCCGATCCAGACCACAACTTATACCCTGACAGCTACCAATGCGGTAGGAAGCGTGACGGCTACGGCTCAGGTCGTGATTACTGAGAAGCTTCCCGATAGTGTGGAGCTGTATTCCCTTGTGGCAGAGGATGGGCAGGTGAGACGAGACGGCTACGTTGGCCAGGATCCGGACGTTGGCGATACAAAGTCGGGAGCGACAATTCAAGCATTTTTAAGTTTCGATATTTCTATGCTGCCGGAAGATGCCGTTATTACATCGGCTACGCTCGATTTAACTAATGCTGCTCTATTTGGTCAGCCTTTCAGTAAGCTAGGTATGCTTCTAGTTTACGATTGTCGGTATCAGACTTTAAAAGCCAGTGATTTCGCTATCGGGCCGATTCTTGGAGCTTTATATACTTTTGCTGTGCCGCCATCACAGCCCATAACCTCCAATTTATTGGCTAAAGCTGTTCAGGAGCAGCTTGATGATGGGAGGTCTCGTTTTCAGCTTCGCTTTCAGTTTGAGAAACCTCGATTCTACAATAATCAGGCTGACTATGTGGCGTTGGGGGAGGGTAGAACCAGGCTTGTTATTGAGTATCGGCAGTGATATGTGATGATGAAGACTTATTTTAGTAGTAACTGTAGTCAATATTAAGCTATGCTTGGGAGGTGAAACATGAAGAAATTGTTAATTCCAGTCCTGCTGATTCTGGTTATGAGTATGGGTTGTGGTACGGGAGGACCCATTAGCATCACCACTCAGCCACCGGTCGTAGACTCCTTTGATTCCAGTCCAGCTACTATTGCACCTGGCGAGTCTTCGACGCTTAGCTGGAAGGTCTCTGGAGCTACCAAGGTCAGCATAGACCAGGGGATAGGTAATGTGGCTTTGACCGGGAGAAGAGATGTGTCTCCGACAACCACTACGGTTTATACTTTGACAGCTACCAATTCAGCCGGAGCGAGTGCTACGGCTACGGCTCAAGTTTTAGTTTCAGGAGCACCGGCTCCTGCCGACCTGCCGGTCGTAAATTATTTTACCGCTAGCCCGCCCAATATAGCTGCCGGCGGTTCGGCTACTTTAAGCTGGAATGTGTCTAATGCGACATCGGTGGCCATCGACCCCGGGTTGGGCACTTTTGCCTCTTCCGGGAATACCATAGTCTCACCGTCTGGGACGACTACTTATATATTGACTGCCACCAATTCGGCTGGTACCACGACGGAGAGTGCGAAGGTCACAGTTTCAGGAGCATCGGGTCTGCCGGTTATCAGCTACTTCACGGCTGACCCTCCTGTTATAGCCTCTGGTAGTTCCACTACCTTAAGCTGGAGCGTGTCAAATGCGACATCTGTGGCTATCGATGAGGGGATAGGTGCTGTTGACCCTTCAGGGTCTACATCCGTATCGCCGGTGACGAGCACCAACTACACCTTAACGGCGACTAATGCTGCTGGGTCGTATTACGTTACTATTCCGGTTCTGGTCACCGGGGCAGTGGCTGACACCACACCGCCGAGCGTTCCGACGCTTTTATCTCCGTCTAACGGTGCGTTGTTGCCACAGAAGACCGTGCCATGGTCATTTGACTGGTCGGATTCTTCTGATGCTGAAAGCGGCATAAGCCAGTATCAGCTTCAGGTATACCGCGTGGTATCATCTCCGTTTATTGATGTAAACACCGTTAATTCGGAACACTCTCAGGTGGCTGAGGTAGCGTATCCATATATTTCGGGTTGGAAATGGAGAGTTAGGGCTCAGAACGGTGCCGGACTATGGAGTGCTTGGTCATCTGTAAGAACTTTTGATGCAGAACCGCGTGTGGCTTACGATTTTGTTGACAGGGCATCGACGGCATATTGGTGGACCAAAGTCGGTTTGGTATTTGTAGATTTGCCGTTCCCTGGAGATACTAGTGATGACAGGGGCTTTGCTACTTACCAATATAATAAAAAATTGAACGATGGGAATACTTATGCCAGGGTTCTGGAGACCCATCCCCAGTGGGTTGATAATGGGTGGATAAGCGGCAAGTATTCAGCTGTGTCGGTGCCTTCCGGGGCCAAGTTGAAAATCAAGATTGGCTTTATAACAGGTGCTGGCGCCGGCGAGGTTAAATTCCATATAGGAAAACTCGGTGCTGTATCTACTATAAGCACGGTAAGCGCTTATGCTGACGGTGTCAAGCAGCTGGAGGCGGACCTT
>Ga0180433_10001691_pt1 | contig 36447 bp, 34 predicted proteins | sample SS_ome_8_FD_132980 | JGI IMG/M metagenome (GOLD analysis project Ga0180433, IMG submission 132980) | Hypersaline lake sediment archaeal communities from the Salton Sea, California, USA - SS_1_D_1 metaG | ecosystem: Environmental > Aquatic > Non-marine Saline and Alkaline > Hypersaline >... | reverse complement strand
GTATAGCGATATCCCGTTTCGTCGAAAAGCCACAGGGCTACGGTATGGCTGTCGGCAAACGAGGGAAAGAGGTTCTCCGCACCAACGGCGCCCGCCATCAGGGCGATCACCAGAACAAATAGCTCAAACAACTTTTTCCTTGGCATAATTTACTCCTTTCGCACTTATCAGTGTCGGTCGGCTCTGGCCGGACTGGCTCGGGCTAGTCGTTAAGACTTGGAGCCTCATAGGCTTCAAGGCCATGGAACCTGTTTCTACCGGCCAACAGCGCACAGCTCACGGTCGCACACAATATTTTCCGCCTGCGCTCTTTAAAAGGGCAAATTACCACATCGCCGGTTGCGAGTATATATCATTTCGTCCCAATTTTATGTCAATTCATACGGCAAGGTTTAGAGCCTATCCGAATAACCGGGTCGTTATGAGGATGAGCGAAAAGTTCGAGGCCAAGGCGACAGAGGCAAAATCGCCGCAGGCGTAGCCAAAGCTACTTCGAGGACGATTTTGGCCCGACAACGCCGGCATCGAACTTTGCAGCCATCCGCAATAGAGCGGGTTATTCGGATAGGCTCTTATAGGCGCTATTGGGGCTCGAGGCGGTATGCCTGTTTCCGCTCTAACAGTTTGCCATTGCGAGGCAACGTGTTTCTTGTCGGGGGGATTATAGTTTCAAACCCGAAGAGGCAAAACCAAGCCCGGTGGTTCCACGCGAACGGGGGTTTACCCCGGTTGGTTATTGTACCACTCTACAATACTCTACTGCCCCTGTGCATCTTGCGGTACTCCGCGGGTCTGATCCCCTTCTCTCTGTAAAAGTAGCGGCTCATGTTGCCGATTTCGCTGAAGTTGAGCCTGTAGACTATCTGCTGGATAGTCATATCAGTTTCGGTCAGCATCCGTTCGACTGCCGCGACTCTCACACGCTTTATCTCCGTGGCTATTGAGCGTTTCAGGATCAACCGGAATTTCTTGTAGAGCACGCTGCGTGAGGTCAAGGCGGCTCTTGCAACATCTTCGACGGTTATGCTTCTTTGTGCGTTTTCATGAATGAACTTCACGGCCCTGGCCACCTCCGGGTCTTCGATCGCCAGAATATCGCTTGACCTGCGGACCACAACCCGCCTTGGCTTTATCAGAATCGTTTTATTGCACTTCCTTTTTCCGGTGCGGATCATCCAGTCGAGAAGTTCGGCGGCTTCGAAGCCCGCTCTTTCGAAGTCTCGCTCAACGCTTGACAATGGGGGGGTACTGATCTCGCAAATAAGAGTGTCGTTATTGACGCCAACGACTGCTACACGGTCGGGCACAGACAAACCGGTCGTTTCACAAAGCTCAGTGACATTGCGACCGCGTTCGTCACTGCAGGCAAAGATGCCAACAGGCTGCGGGAGAGACTTGATCCAGTTCAATAGAAAATGCTGTTCATTGCTCCAGTGCCTCTGCTGTTCGGTTTCGGGCTGACTGTAAATAAAGGTGTCAAAGCCCGCTGCGGCAAGGTGTTCGCGAAAGGCTTTAGACCGTTCGCGCGACCAGTACATCTGGTCGAAACCACAGAACGCAAAGTTGTGAAAGCTGCGGTCCAGGAAATGCTCGGCGGCCATTATCGCCGCGGCCTTGTGGTCGCCCCTGATGTTGGGTACGCCCGGAACCCTTTTATCGACGACGGTGTTTATTATCGTCGGTATCCGCATCGCTATGACGTGTTTGAGGTTCGGGATCGAGTCGGTGATGACAATTCCGTCAGGCTTTGTTCGATTGATCCAGAAGGGGATATCAAGTTTCGCAACGGGATTGCGGTTGCTTACGGTGGGAATATAAAGCTGCCAGGAACCATGAACACGAAAGTATCTGGCTATGCCGCTTACGAAATTTTGTTCCCACCCCGTGCGAATATCAATCAGCAGAGCAACCTTGCGCACACCAGGCATTTTGAATTCTGTTGAGCCTTGAATCCCGAGATATTTCAGTTCAAATCCCCAGTATTTATGGTTATAATCCAATCGGCTCCGACTGGCAATAGGAGAAAGATAGTGAAATGGATATTCAAGACTTTGCTTGTTTGTGCATTGGTGTTCGCTCACGGCTGCGCGACAACCGAACACAGCGGCGTTGCGGTAACACAGCTGCGTTGTGAATACCGGCATAATCCCCTGGGTATCGATGTCCTTAAGCCGCGGTTGAGCTGGATTCTGGAATCCCAACGGCGCGGCCAGAAACAGACCGCGTACCGGCTTATTGTGGCCGGCAGCCCGGCGAGCCTGAAGAATAACAAGGGCGACCTGCTCGACACGGGAAGGGTTGAATCGGACAGGTCTGTGAACGTCGTGTACGCAGGGGCGCCGCTCAAATCCCGGATGCGGTGCTTCTGGAAGGTGAAGGTATGGGACAAAGACGGTAAAGGCTCCGCTTGGAGCAAGCCGGCCATGTGGTCAATGGGCCTGCTGGACCAGTCGGATTGGCAGGCACGATGGATCGGCCCGGCGGCGGATCCGGAAAAGGCAAATCTCGCAGACGAGGCATTTTTAGCAGGAACGGCCCCACAGCTGCCCGCCCCGTTTCTTAGAAAAACCTTCAAGGTCGAAGGCGGGGTCCGCCGCGCAACGATTTCCGTCACCGGCCTGGGCCTGTACGAACTGCATCTAAACGGCAGTAGGGTGGGCAACCACGTTCTGGCACCCGAAATAACGGCCTACGACAAACGCATCCAGTATCAGGTATACGACGTAACCGACATGACGGCGCCGGGGGAGAACGCCATCGGCGTGATTCTCGGGCGAGGCTGGCACGCCGGCCGCTTCTGGCAGACGGCACCGCCCAGTCAGCGCTCGTTCGGGGGGCGGCTGGGTTTGATTCTGCAGCTCGAGATAGAGCTGACCGACGGACGAACGCAAACAATCGCAACGGATCCGTCATGGCGCATCATGACCGACGGCCCCATCCGCAGTGACTGCCTCTACGACGGCGAGACGTACGACGCCCGCCGCGCGATGCCAGGCTGGGACACCGCCACTTTCGACGATATCGCCTGGCAGCCGGCCAGCCTTGTCGATATGACCGGCGCAAAACTTGTATGGCAGCGCAACGAACCGATCCGCATTGTCAGAGAACTTGTTCCCGTCGCCCTGACAGAGCCGGAAAACGATGTATACGTCTTCGACATGGGCCAGAATATGGTCGGGTGGTGCCGCATAACGGTAAAGGGCAGCAAAGGGGATGCGGTAAAAATGCGGCATGCTGAAATATTAAACGACGACGGCACTATTTACACCGCAAACCTGCGCCGAGCAAAACAAACCGACACCTTCATTCTGCAAGGTGGCGGCCGCGAAACATTCGAGCCGCACTTTACGTATCACGGGTTCCGTTACGTCGAGGTGACGGGGCTTTCGGCAAAACCCCGGCCGGAGGATCTCGCGGGGCTGGTTTTCCATTCAACCTCGCCGCCGGCCGGCAGGTTCGAATGTTCCAATGACCTGGTCAATCGGCTCATGAACAACATAGTCTGGACGCAGCGGGGGAATATGCACGGTCTTCCGACCGACTGTCCGCAGCGGGATGAACGCTGCGGATGGATGGGTGACATCCAGGCTTTTTCACAGACCGCCCTTTTCAATATGGACATGGCGGCCTTTTTCACGAAATGGCTGGCAGACGTCCGCGATAGTCAGGCCGCGGACGGAAGGTATCCGAGTTATGCGCCGCATCCTACAAGAAGCCAATCCGGCAGCAGGCATTTCAACGTCCCGGCCTGGGCCGATGCCGGCACAATTGTGCCGTGGCGGGCGTACGTCAACTATGCCGACCAAAGGCTACTGGCCGAGCACTTTGAATCCGCCCGGCGATGGGTCGAATTTATACTGCTGAACAATCGCGGCCTTGTCTGGGAAAATCAGCGCGGCGCTGACTACAATGACTGGCTGAACGCAGACAGGATCCGCTTGGACGGGTGGCCCCGGGAAGGAGGCGAGGTGCCCAAACCCGTATTCGCCACGGCTTTTTTTGCGCATTCGGCCGGGCTTGTGGCGAAGATGGCGGCGGCACTCGGCCGTAAGGAGCAAGCGGAACACTACACAGATCTTTTCGAACAGATCAAGGCGGTCTTCAACAAAGCCTTTGTAAAACCCGACGGCCGCATCGAAGGCGACACGCAGGCGGGCTATGCCCTCGCCCTTCGTTTCAACCTGCTGCCCGACGAACTTCGGGCCAAAGCCGTACAGCATCTGCTCGAGGGGATCGACCGGTATAATGGACATCTGTCAACCGGCATCCAGACGTCGCACCGGCTGATGCTGGAGCTTTCCCGCAACGGCCTTCACGACCTTGCCTGCCGGATTATCAACCAGAGGACGGTACCGTCATGGGGATATATGATCGACATGGGCGCAACAACGATGTGGGAGCGCTGGGACGGATTCGTTCAAGGCCGCGGCACCGGTCCCGAAGACCAATTCCAAAAAGCGGGCATGAATTCATTCAACCATTATGTTTTGGGGTCCATAGGGGAGTGGGTCTGGCGGAATATCGCCGGCATAAACCCCGACGAACGGCACCCGGGTTATCAGCATTTCATAATCAGGCCCCGTCCCGGCCCCGGCTTTACGTGGGCCAGAGGCGAATACGACTCCATCCACGGCAATATTTCAGTTTACTGGCAGCTGGATGACGTCTTCAAGCTGAACGCCGCCATCCCGGCGAATACAACGGCCACCATCTACGTACCGGCAAAAAGCCCTTACGACGTCACCGAAGCCGGTAGGCCGGCGACGGAGGCCGCGGGCCTGCGGCTGCTGAAAACGGCCGAAGGCGCGGCGGTGTTTACCGCCGAATCGGGAAGCTACCGGTTCGAGTCCCAATATCCCAGCAAGTTCCACCGTACGAATTGACATAAGATTGAGACGAAATGGTTAAGACGAAATGATATAAATTCACAAAATGTGATATGGTATCATTTGATTTTGCCGCCAAGGGACGTGCAACGCTGGCCGTTGCCGCAACACAAGCATGCGGCAGACTAAGCGACGGGGGACCTCGGTTGGTTCCGGCTCAGCAGTTGGTCAATTCTGTCGCTGCCCTGATAGTACTGCAATACCGGCGTAACGGCGGTTGCATGGTCCGATCCAACCACGTCTTCCCCTGGTCTTAGGCTGGCTGTGTGCAGTGGCGACGACCCCGAAATTGGTCGGCGCCGGGCAAAGAAAGATTGCTTTACGGGTTGGAATAGAATCCGTAAGATACCCCCCAATCGCTACAACGCCACATACAGGCTGCAGGAGAAAGGAATCGGAATATGACTGCATCAAGCGTTTTGGCAGCGGCACAGAACATGTCGGGCATCGATTTGGCGATCGTATTCATCTACCTGATCGGGATCATGGTCGTCGGTATCGCCGCCGGCTACCGTCGCCATGCCTCCAGCGAACAATTCTTCCTGGCCGGCAAGTCACTGAAGTGGCCCATGATCGGCGCGGCACTTTTCACGGCCAACATCTCGACAATCCACTTGGTGGGCCTTTCCGCCTCCGGGTTCAGTGAAGGGATCGTTGTCGGCAACTTCGAGTGGATGGCGTCGTTCTGCCTGATCGTTCTCGGGCTGATTTTCGTTCCGTTCTACCTGCGTACCAAGATCAACACGCTGCCGGAGTTTCTCGAGAGGCGGTACAACCAAACCTGCAGGATGATCCTGGCTTTCATCGCAATATGGTCGGCTCTTCTGGTGCACATAGGGGTCAGCCTGTACGCCGGTGCCAAGGTCTTCAACTATTTCTTCGGGATCGACCCGGTTGTGGCGATCGTTATCATCGCGGTTATAACGGCGGTCTACACCATCCTCGGAGGTCTTAAGGCGGTTGTCGTCACCGACACGATACAGGTGGTTTTGCTTCTGGGCGGGTGCATCCTGCTGACGGCTTTGGGCATGTCACGGCTGGCCGGTGAGGGGATAACAAGTTTCGCACAGCTCAAGGATGCGGTCAAGCCCGATCAGTTGAGCATGGCACATTCGCTGAGAGACGCCAATGGGAACCTGAATGCGTATTCGTGGCTGACGGTCATGATCGGCTATCACGTTCTCGGAATATGGTACTGGTGTACCGACCAGACGATCGTCCAGAAGACCCTGGGCGCAAGGGACATGAGAAACGGCCAGCTCGGCGCCGTGTTTGCGGGAGTTTTGAAGATACTGCCGTTGTTCTTCATGGTTTTTCCGGGCGTGATCGCATACGTTCTTTTCCATGGCGCCATCACCGATCCAGACGACACCCTGGTCGTGATGATCGACAGGCTTTTGCCGATAGGTCTCAAGGGCCTTTTCGCCGCCGGCCTCCTGGCGGCTGTCATGAGCACCGTGGAGGCGGCCCTGAATAGCACGGCCACAGTCACCGCCGAGGACATCTGCAAGCACATCTGGCCCAAACTCAGGGACAGCACCCTGGTTCTCATCGGCAGGATCACCGCGGTGGTCGTTATAGTGTTTGCGATGATATGGTCGCCGTACTGCGGCAGGTTCGCCAACATATTCGTGGTGATCAACAAGGTCCCGATGATGTTCGCGCCGGCCATCACGACGGTGTTCGTGCTGGGGGTTTTCTGGAAGCGGGGCACCAAGCAGGCGGCCGTTGCGACATTCGTCGCAGGCCTGCTGGTCGGTCTGCCTTACTTCCTGATCGACCTGCCGCATGACGTGCCGGCCGCAGAGGTCGTCAAAGCGATATCCGAACATCGCGTACCCAAACACAAGGTTCTGGAGAGGTGGGTGGCGGGACCCGAAGCCGATATGACACCTGCTCTGGCAGCCGTCGTTAAACCGTCCGACAAGGTTTGCGACACCTGGGAATCGCTTCCGGGCGGGATAAAGAACGCAGCCAGGCAGGCCGCCGGCGCCGCCAAGGACGAAAGGGTTGACGGTTGGGTGGCCGTACCCGCAAGATACGTGCCGGTGGCTGCGGCGGAAGAACGTCCCGAGGGCACTGTACGGGTGTGGGCATCCGTACCCGAGGCCCAAGTAATCGATGCGATAGCCGCCGGTACAATGCCGGCGGACTGGAAGGTGGCCAACTACGAACACGTCACACACGGCGTGGGTATACCATTCATGATGATGGGCCTTATCCTCCTGTCAATGTGCATTGTGGTTTATGTGGCGGTAAGCCTTGCGACCCCGGCGCCGTCGGCCGAGGACCTCCAGAGGATGGGCTGGCAGCCGCCGCTTGCTGCCATCTTCGAGAAAAGGCTGGTTGGCGTCACGGACCCCAGGGTGGTCGCAATCGGCCTGTTCACAGTAATGATTGTACTCTATTACATTCTCAGGTAACAGCGAAAGGAGACGAACGATGCGACAGGCGGTGATGACCGAGCCGGGAATGATCGATTTCAAGGAAGTGCCGGCGCCCAAGCCGGCCGGCGGCCAGATACTGCTTCGCGTCAAGCAGATTGGTATATGTGGCTCCGATGTGCACGTCAACCACGGCAAACACCCCTTCACCTCGTACCCGGTCGTGCAGGGACACGAGTTCTCGGGGGTTGTAGAAGCGGTCGGTGAGGGGGTAACCGGCATAAAACCGGGAAACAAAGCTACCGCGCGGCCACAGATCGTCTGCGGCAAATGCAGGCCCTGCCGGCGCGGCGACTACAACATATGCGATACACTGAAGGTCGAGGGCTTTCAGGCGCCAGGCTGTGCCCAGGATCTTTTCCTGACAACCACCGACAAGATCGTGCCATTGCCCGACAAGTTGTCGTTCGAGCAAGGGGCCCTGGTTGAACCAACTGCCGTGGCGGTGCACTCGACCGGCCGGGCGCCCGAGCTGTCGGGCAGGAATGTAGCCGTTCTGGGAGCCGGTCCCATAGGCAACCTCGTCGCGCAGGTAGCACGCTGCCGCGGCGCCGGGAAAGTCCTGATCACTGATATCAGCGATTTTCGGCTTTCGATAGCCGCAAAGTGCGGCATCTCACTCACCTCCAATACCGGCGACGAGGACTTCGCCGCCGCTTCGAAGCGGGCCTTCGGCGACGAGGGCTTCGACGTAGCCTTCGAAGCCGTCGGAGTCGAGGCCACGATGGATGCGGCTGTTCAGAATATACAGAAAGGCGGCACTATCGTGGTGCTGGGGGTATTCGGCGAGAAGCCCCGGATCGACATGTCGATAGTCGGTGACAGGGAGCAGACAATAGTCGGCACGCTGATGTACAAGCACGAGGACTACCTCAGGGCGGTCGAGCTTATAGCCTCCGGCGACATAATCACCGAGCCTCTTGTGACCAGGCACTTCCCGTTCGCCAAATACGCCGACGCATACAGGTTCATCGATGAACAGGGGGCCGAGACGCTTAAAGTGATGGTTGACCTCTGATGAAAAGGCGGGATTTTTTAAAACACCTCGGCTCAGGAGCCGCGGCGCTGGCAATGCCGGCCGCCGCGCCGGCCATGGCGCCGCGGCGGCGGCGGCGGCCGAATATCCTCTTTATAATGTCCGACGACCATGCCGCTCAGGCGATAGGCTGCTACGGAGGCATCCTTTCAACCGTCGCCCCCACACCCAACATAGACCGAATCGCCTCAGGCGGCATGCGGTTTGACAACTGCTTCTGCACCAACTCCATCTGTACGCCGAGCCGCGCCACGATATTGTCAGGAAAGTACTCCCATAAAAACGGTTGCAGGATACTCGGTGACAAGCTCGACGGCTCGCAGCCGACCTTTCCCAAGCTACTGCAGTCAGCCGGCTACTACACCGCGGTCGTCGGCAAATGGCACCTGGAAACCGAGCCGGCCGGTTTCGACTACTATAACGTTTTGCCCGGACAGGGGCTTTATTTCGATCCCTTGATGAAAGAAAAGGGCCGGCCCTGGCATCGTGAAGGCAAAGGCGCCAAAAAGTACAGCGGCTACGTAAGCGACGTTATAACCGACATAGCGCTGCAGTGCCTGGAGAACAGGCCGCAGGACAGGCCCTTCTGCCTTCTCTACCACCATAAGGCACCCCACGACATGTGGGAATACGCCCCAAGGCACGCCGGGCTTTTCGAGGACATCGAGATTCCGGAACCTTCGAACCTCTTCGATGACTACCGCAACCGCGCCGAGGCGATCAGGCAAACCACTCAGAAACTTACCATGGAGCGGGCGATCTACCTGCACCCGGCCGACGGCGGGCAGTTCGACGGCGTGAGGAACGCGATCGGCGGCCTTGAGCCCGATGAACGAAAGCACAGGACCTACCAGTACTTCATAAAGGCCTATTTGCGCTGCGCCGCCTCCATTGACGAGAACGTCGGACGGGTTCTGGACTGGCTCGACGCAAACGGCCTGGCGGAAGATACCATGGTCGTGTACACTTCTGACCAGGGCTGTTTCCTCGGCGAGCATGGCCTTTTCGACAAGCGGTTCATGTACGAGGAATCACTTCGAATGCCTTTGATCGTGAGATATCCCCGCCTGATAAGGCCGGGCTCCGTCAACAAGGACATCGTCATAAACACCGATTTTGCCGCCACCTTCGCCGACTTCGGGGGTGTTTCCCCTCCGTCTGATTTGCAGGGCAAAAGCCTGCGGCCTCTTTTCGCCGGTAGAACGCCCCGCGGCTGGCGAAAGAGCATGTACTATCGCTACTGGATGCACGGTGCTCACTTCGGCGTGCCGGCTCACTTCGGCGTTCGGACCAGGCGGTATAAGCTTATTTATTACTACGGCCTGCCGCTTCACCCGAAGCTTTCGAACCACCCGCCCACGTCGCCCGAGTGGGAGCTGTTCGACCTGAAAGAAGACCCCCGGGAGATGAACAACGTCTACGGCGATCCGGAGTACGAAAAAATAACCAAACAGCTCAAGGCCGAACTTCGCAGGCTCCGGAAAGATCTCGACGACGGCGGCGATGGTATAGTTTTCTGACCGAAAATGCCGAGGCAGGGTGGTTTTCACGCTGCTGCTTCGGTGGAGCGGCGCGTTTATGAAAGATAACACACACAGGTACACCGTCGTTGGTCTCGGCGAGATACTGTGGGACATGCTGCCCGGGGGAAAGCAGCTCGGCGGGGCTCCCGCCAACTTTGCCTACCACACGCGGGCACTCGGCGAGAACGGCTCGCCGGCAAGCTGCGTCGGTTCTGACGAAATGGGAAAGGAGATACTGGAACGTCTCGATGGCCTCGGGCTCGACCGCCGCTACGTCGCCGTCGACGATGATCACCCCACCGGAACCGTTACGGTCAGAATCGACGCGAACGGCAAACCCGACTACACGATACACGAGAACGTTGCCTGGGACTATATACCCGCATCGGAGGGGCTTATGACTCTGGCCGGTCGCTGTGACGCGGTGTGCTTCGGTTCCCTGTGCCAGAGATCGCCTGTATCCCGGCGGACTATTCTTGCTTTTCTGGCCGCGACGGGCCCCGAATGCATCCGGACTTTCGACATCAACTTGCGACAGGACTACTTCAGTCGTAAAGTCATCGACGAGGCTCTGAGGCTTTCCACGGTGCTCAAACTCAACGATGAGGAGCTGCCCGTGGTAGCGCGCTTACTCGGGATACGCGGCGGCGAGAATGAAATCCTTTCGGCGTTGACGCGAAGTTACGGCCTGCATATGATAGCTCTTACCCGCGGCGCCGGCGGCAGTTTGCTCTGCGCCGGAAGCAGGCGATACCGACACAGTGGCTATCCCGCCAAAGTGGCCGATACGGTTGGTGCGGGCGATGCTTTCGCGGCGGCCGTTGCCGTGGGGCTTTTACGGCGGCTGGATCCGGAAAGAATCAACGACGCCGCCAACCGCGTGGCCGGCTTCGTGTGCTCGCGTGCCGGGGCCACGCCGGTTCTGCCGGAGAGTCTAACCGGCCTGCTGGACGGCTGAGTCCGTAAGTAAACGAGGTATGGCATTTTTTAGAAAGGAAAGCGGAAGGATGAAAGACTTCAATTATTACCAGCCGACGGAAATACGATTCGGGCGGGGCCGCGTTACGGAAACGGGCGAAACGGCCGCCAAATACGGCAGGCGGTGTCTGCTTGTGACGGTGCCCGCGTTCGAGGCGATCAAACCTGTCTACGAAAAGGTCAAGGCCTCGCTCAAGGCCGCCGGAGTCGAAACCGCCCACTTCGACGGCGTCGTACCCAATCCCACCACCGAGTCGGTAACCGCCGGGGCCGAGATGGCCGCCTCTCACAAGGCCGATGTAGTGGTGGGCCTGGGCGGTGGTTCAAGCATGGACACCGCCAAGGCCATCGCTGTGGAGGCCACCCATGAAGGCACCTGCTGGGATTACCTCTGGTTCCGCGATACACAGCCGACCGGGAAAACCCTTCCGGTGATCGCCGTTACTACAACCAGCGGCACCGGCTCGCAGGTCACGCAGGTCGCTGTCGTGACCAAGACCAGCGACAAGTGCAAATCGGCGATTTACAACCCGATCGTCTACCCTAAAACCACTATAGTCGACCCGGAACTGATGGTCACCGTCCCAAAACATGTCACAGCCTCTACGGGCTTCGACGTGTTCGCTCATGCCTTTGAAAGCTACATACACGCCGGCACCTCGCCGTACGTCGGCATGATGGCGCTGGAGGCTATACGGCTGGTCGCCGCCAATCTTCCGGCGGTGGTTAGGGACGGCTCCAACATCGACGCCCGCTCGGCCATGGCCTGGGCCGATACTCTTGCCGGCCTATGCATCGCCAACGCCGGTGTCACCCTGCCTCACGGTATGGGCATGGCGATCGGTGGCATGTACCCGCACGTGATGCACGGCGAGTCTCTTGCAGTAACATATCCCGACTTCATGCACTACACCCGCAAGTCAGCTGTAAAGCAGTTCGCCGCGGTGGGCAGGATATTCGACAAGGCCCTGGCATCGTCCGGCGACGAGGCCGCCTCGGAAAAATGCTGCGAACTTTTGGATGACTTCCTCAAAGAAATCGGCATGTGGCTGGACTTGAAGGGTTTCCGGGTACCCGAGGACGAACTGCCTGAACTTCGCGAGGCGTGCTTCGTATTGCCTGACTACAAAAACAACCCGAAAGTGGCCACGCCGGAGGATATGATGGGTATATTAAAGCGCAGCTACAGCCGGTAGGCAATCCAATCTCTGTCAAATTATTGCTTCTTTCGCGGAGGCTTTTCGAATTCCTTCAGCTTCCTGGCATAGTCCTCGAAGGACTTTCGGACCTGCTTGAGATGCTCGGTCTTTTGCTGGGGGTTCTTCTGCTGCTCTATCCTTTGGCGGCGCTGCCAGATCCCGTAGGCTATCCAGCCCAGGACATTGGCAACTACAAGGATAATCATCACCGTCTTGAACATGTCGGTGCTCCCGGAGGCGAACCTTAAACTGCCCGTTAACTATGTTTCTTTTAAGCGTGCGCGCTTGACAGTGTCAACCCAAAACCGTATAATTGAGTTTATTGCGGTGTAGAGGTGCGTCAGCCGCGACACACAGCCCTTTTGGGGAGCAAGGTATGCGGCGATGAGGGTCTATGTATCATTAGCTGTAATCGCGGCCGCGGCGGGCGTCTGCGCGGCCGAAACCACCGGCCGGAACGGCAAAGAGTTTCTGTACACTCTTAAACTCGAGCGGGGATGTGAATATTCCATTCGCCAAACGATCGAAAACAAAATTGCCTTGCTCACCGACGATGTCGAACAGAACACCAAGCAGGCAATCGGTTTCGGCTACGGCGCGGCCGTAACCGAGGCCGAGGCGGATGGAAGCGCATGGGTTCGGTTCACTTATGATTGGATGCGTTTTTGCATCGACTCAGCCGACCAGCAAATCGATTACGACTCGGACAACATCAGGCGGCCCGTGCCGAAGGGCGCCGAGCCCTACGCGGCGATCCTGGGCCAGGCCTTTTATGCCAGGATCACGCCCGAAGGCCGGATTGAACGAATCAACGGCCTCGATGCCATGATCAGCCACGTACGGGCGAAGCTGCCCCCCGGTGCGGCCAGGGAGGCCACCAGCCGAAACTTGAAGCAGCAGTTCAACGAAAGTGCCATAAAGGAATTATTCGAACACTGCATGGCGGTATACCCGCCTCAGCCGGTTCGCGTCGGTGAAAGCTGGCACACCACCGACAACATCCCGGGCGCGCTGCCTCTGATTTTCGAGACGGATTACTCTCTGGCGGACAGAAAAGATGGTTCCGCCACCATTGAGGGCCGGACAACGATCCAAACCGACCCGCGGTACGCCCGCAGCTTCATCGAGGGCGTGATAATTGAACATACCGTTTCCGGAAAGCAGCACAAGAAAGCCAGGATCAGGGAAACGACCGGAGAAATACTGGACAGCCGGATCGAGCGAGACACGGTCGAACACTTCAAAGTGCCGTCAGCCGGCACGAAACCTCGGGGACTGCCGGAAACCATTTCCAGGAACACGGTAATAACCTTCCAAATGAACAGGCGCCCCAAGGGAAATTAGCCGGGTAGACCGGCTTCTGTGAATTTGCAACCGCAGGCCGCCGCCCGCCTATTCTGATATTACTGCGGTAAGGGAATTCGAACCGGTAATTACGGATTTGCCCGGTACACTCAGGGCCGTCAAAAGCGTATATTGAAGTAGTGAAGTTATATTTAAAATAAAGGGTATTTGAGCGAAAAGCAGATGCAACGGTCCTAATCGGCACTTTCTCCTTTCAACCAATGGAGTGTTGAGCCCGCAGGGGTAGGCCCCTGCGGGTTCTCTTTTTCCGGCAAGGTTGAAAAATTCCCTTGCACACCCGCCGCCGGGGCGGTAAAATCCGGCGCTCTTTCAAAAAAGAACAATATGGCAGCAGGTTCCGGAGTCCGTTTTGCTCCGGAATGACCAAATGGGCACGCGGTGAAAATCCGCGACGGTCGCGCCGCTGTGAGCGCCTGTTCCGGCAAGTCTGCCGGAAATCCGAGGGCAGCCGTCCACTGTCCCGCACCAACTTCTCGGTCCCGCCGACGCAGGACCCAGCAGTCGGTTCGGGGTGGGAAGGAGTCCCGAGGTAAGGCGCAAGTCAGAAAACCTGCCTGCAGCCGATTATGTGTACAGTGTTCTCGCGATCTGGAACACGGCATCCGGGCGGAAGCCTTACCGAAGACACAGGCCCCCCCGAATCGCGCCTTTCTTGTGCGAATTCCAAAACCGCCGTTCCAGCTTCCGGAACGGCGGTTTTTTTATGCACAGATGCCGGCCCCCACTGCGTCGAGGGGGTGGATGAACTTCAGCTGAGAAAGGAGATGAGGAATGTTTTGGAACAAGAGGGTTGTTTTCGCCGTCGCGGCCATGACCGTCGCCCTTGCCAGGGCCGATCTCAATGTCGACTTTGAGGATCTGACCCTGCCCGACGGCGAGTCGGCCTTTAGCGGTTCATACCCCATAGACGGGGTCGGCGGGACGGGGCAGCTTGCCGTATTTAACAGCCGGGGTGTGGGATTCAGGAACCTGTCCGACGGCGACTGGGGATTCTGGGAGGGATTCGCCTACTCTAACATGTCCGACACCGCCACCGCCGGATTTGCCAACCAGTTCAGCGCCTATACCGGAACGGGCTTCGATGAAGGTGACGACATATACGCCGTAGGCTACGTAGGGTTCTCGGAGGTCCCCACGGTGGTGTTCGCCGAGGCCGCCGAGCCCGCCGGGTTGTTTGTAACCAACACGACGTGGACGGCCCTTTCCATGCTCAACGGCGACGCATTCGCCAAGAAGTTCGGTGGGCCCGACCGAAACGACCCTGATCGGTTGGTCCTTACCGCCACCGGCAGGAATTCCGACGGTGCCGCAACCGGCTCGGCCGACTTTCTATTGGCGGACTACACATTTGCTGACAATCAACTCGACTACGTGGTGGATACCTGGCGATATTTTGACCTAAGCGGCCTTGGAACAGTCAAAACCATAGAATTTACCATGACTTCCACCGATTCCGGGCCTTATGGAATGAATACGCCTGCGTATTTTGCGATCGACAACCTTCATATCGTGCCCGAACCGGCGATGGCGCTTTTCCTGGGGTTAGGGGCCTGGTTGTTGCCCCGGAGAACGAAACATGCCTGCCGTACAAACACCTTGCCGAACAGTTGCACGCGAAAAGGGTAAAAAAATGACGTTTCCGAACGGCAACAGCCGACTCATCGCGGTCGTGATCTTTCTGGCCGCTGCCGCCGCCGGGGCCGGACCGTACGCACAGATAGCGGTCAACGGCTACGTCGGCGACGACTGGATTCACGCCGCTCCAACGGATGCGGACGCCCGGATACATCCCATATTCCGCGGATGGGCGACCGGATTCGCCGACTACTTCCCAGCCGATGATCAGTGGTCAGACGCCTGGAACGATCCGCGGAAGGCCCTCGGCGCGGCGACAGGCAACAATACGGATGTAGTAAGCCTTGGTGAGCTTGACGCCGATGAGATAGCCGCCGGCAGATGTCCCGGAAGCGTAACCTGCCTTTTCGGCGGCGGACTCGACCCCCATGACCCGAACCGCATTCGCAACGTCACAGGCTATGATTTCGTTGTCTTCGAAAACGCTTTCATATCCGAGTTCGATACAGCAGCCGGTTCCGTTCGAGGCCGCATGCTTGCAGAGTTGGCACGAGTGGAGGTTTCCACCAATGGTGCCGATTTTGCCGCGTTCTCGTGCGTATCGCTCGGATCGCTGCCGGCCGGGCCCTACGGCACGATCGAAATAAGCGATGTATGCAACCTGGCCGGCAGGCACCCCAACGCATACGGCGTGTGCACGGGTACGCCCTTCGATTTGGACGAACTGGAGAAAGACCCCAAGGTCATATCAGGCCTGGTGGATCTGGACAATATAACCCGCGTCAGAATAATCGATGTTCCTGGAAGCGGCGATTTTTATGACGATGCCGTGGAACATGTGGATCCCTCAACCTGGCCGTACTGGGCCAACTATACCACAAATCATCCCATCCACGACGCCTGGGTGACCTATGGTTCAGGAGGTTTCGACCTCGAGGCTGTAGGCGTTCTCAAGGAACAAAGTCACGCTGCTGACATAGACCTCGACGGCGCTGTCGGCGGACGCGACCTTCTGCTCTTCGTTTCGGCGTGGCTTAGCCGCTTCGGCCGGGATGAATTTTTGCAGCGGTGCGACCTGGCGGAGCCGAAGAATCTTCATATCGACTTCGCGGACTTCGCCGCCTTCGCCGGCCAGTGGGGGAACATGGAGCAGTGGAGGTAGGAGGTAGTAGGTAGAACAAGGAACGCATAGGAAAGTGGACAAGTAGACGAATAGGCAAGACACAGAATGTCGTCCAACGCAGAAAAAAAGGTGGAAGAAAAAAAGATACCCGGCTTTTTTATTCGCGGCGGAAAAAGACGCCGGGTATCTTTTTTTCGGTCTTCTCCCGGCACGGCCGCCTTCACCTTGATCGAGCTTCTGGTGGTCATCGCAATCATCGGTGTTCTCGCGGGGCTCCTGATGCCGGTGCTCGGCGCGGCCAGGGCCGGGGCCCGCGCGATCGCGTGCAGGTCCAACATTCACCAGCTGCTCCTGGCCAACATCGGCTACGCGACCGACAACGACGGTTTTCTTGTCACCGCAGCGGCTGACATGCTCGACGGCGGCGGGCTGCGGCGATGGCATGGCGTGAGGAACAGCCTTGATGAAGCTTTCGAGCCTTCCCGAGGCCCCCTGGCCGCCTATATCGCCAACGGCCGGATCAAAGAATGCCCCGAGAAAACCCGGTTCATCCAAAACCAGGATTGGAACGCGAATTTTGAGCAGGGATGCGGCGGGTACGGGTATAACATGATGTATCTCGGCAGCCGGCTTGCACAAAACAGCCTTCCGCTGAAGCGGTGCTACTCTTCAACCGCGTCCGTGACGGAGATACTGACCCCCTCCCAAACCCTGATGTTCGCCGACTGCGCCATGGGAAACGACGCGGATAACCTCATAGAATACTCGTTCGCGGAACCACCGTTCAGCGTTTATAACGGAAAGGTGATAACCTCGTTCTACATGTCACCATCGATTCACTTTCGTCACCGTTTGAAGGCGAACATAGGGTGGTGCGACGGCCACACGAGCTCCCTATCCAGGGCCAATTTCGATGAGAACAACGCATACGGTGTAAAAAGCTCCGACTTGTCGCTTGGCTGGTTTGAACCCGTGGACAACAGCCCTTTCGATCTGAAATAGAGGCCGGTCGCGGTTTTGCCGTTTTGGCCACCGCAGGAACTTATGGAAAATCAGCCGCGGCGGTCGTTCCTCACGTTCCGAAACCGACAATCATCGGTCCGGCGACCTGTTTGGCCTTTTCAAGGCCGCAGAGAAGCTCCACCAGTTTAAGAGCGAACTCCATGGCCGTTCCCGGCCCGCGGCTTGTCACGCAATTGCCGTCAACGACAACCACGGCTTTGGCCCCTTCAGCATTCTCGAGCCTGTCCGCAAAAGCCGGGTGGCAGGTGGCCGTTTTTCCGGCCAGAAGACCGTGGTGCAACAGCACCACCGCCGGTGACGCGCATATAGCACCGTAGAGCCGCCCGGAAGCGGCCTGGCCTTTGATCATCGCCGTTAATTCCGTGCTGTCACGCAGATGCTCGGCGCCGGGCATGCCTCCAGGCAGGGCGATCAGATCATATTGCATGCCGGCACACTGGCCGATAACCCGGTCGGCGACAATCCTGACGCCCCGAGAGGCGGCCACCTGGAGGCCGTCGGCCGAAGCAACCGTAACGTCGACCCCAGCTCTTCTGAGGACATCGATTACAGTAACAGCCTCGATTTCCTCGATGCCGTCGGCGATGGCCACAAGAGCGGTTTTTGCCATAACGAAACCTCCGATCAACAAGACAGCCGTGCGGTCGTTGACAGCCGCGGCCCGGCGCAATATCATACCATACGGCCCGGCCGCGTCGAACCCTGTGATCCACCACGATTTGAAGCACGGCCGACAGCGTAGTATGAGGGATCAGCACTAAATAAACGAGATAGAACTCGCTATATCGCCGTATGGTTAGAGAAACCAGGCAATGTCCGCACACAAGCATGATCTGCAGCTGTTTCCTCCGAGCTTCGGTCACTGGTCTCCGGTCGGTCCCGAATCGCGGCAAATCGCCGTATTGATGAGCGGCGGCGTCGACAGCAGCGTTACGGCTGCCGTTCTGAAGGAAGCAGGCTGGGAGGTCCTTGGAATCACGATGAAGATCCCCGCCTGCGGCGGTGCCAGATCCTGTTGCGGGGCGGACGCGGCGATTGTATGCGGCGAGCTCGAAATTCCGCATCATTTCGTCGACGCAAGCGGGCCCTTCAACCGGTTCATCATCGAGCCATTCCGCAAGTCCTACTTGCGCGGCGAAACCCCGAACCCGTGCGCCGAGTGCAACACGCTTCTCAAATTCTCTCTGCTGTGGGACTTCCTGACCGAAACATTCGGCATCATCCGCCTGGCGACCGGTCATTACGCGAAGGTCGTTATGACCGCAGGCGGAACCGTCCTTGCGTGCGCCGCCGACCGGACCAAGGATCAAAGCTACTTCCTCTACGGGATAGCCGCCGAAAGACTCGGAAGGCTCGTCCTGCCTCTGGGCGGCATGACCAAGGACAAGGTCCGCGCCAGGGCCGTCGATCTTAAACTCAGCGTCGCCGAAAAAAGTGAGAGCATGGAGCTGTGCTTCGCAGCCGGCGCCGACTACCGGACCGCCCTGCCGGATGCCGACGGGGCGCCCCGCGGCGACATAATCGACGCCCGCGGCAACAAGCTGGGAACGCATAATGGGGTCTGCCTTTACACACTCGGTCAGAGGCAGGGTCTTGGCTACGCCGCGGGGGTTCCGATGTACGTTACCGCCGTAGACGCCGGCAGTAACACCATCACACTGGGCAGCCGAGGTGAAGCAAGCAGGACAACCGTAAACGCCGAAGGCGTAAATGTCCTTGTACCGGCTGAATGCGCCGCCGGCAGGCGGCTTTTCGGCAAGATCCGCTCTTACGGTGAACCGGCCCCGTGCATACTCAAAGAGGCTGCGAAAGGCCGAATGACCGTCGAATTCGAGCGGCCCCAATTCGCACCGTGCCCCGGCCAGAAGCTCGTGCTTTACGACGCCCGCGACCGCCTTGTGGCCGGGGGCACCATAACCGCTGAGGAATGAAAAAAAATGATGAGATTCGAGTTCGCCACCGCAACACGTATAATATTCGGACCTCGAACGGCAGGCGAGGTCGCCCCGCTGGCGGCCGAAATGGGAAAATCCGCGTTTGTTGTCACCGGCCGCACCCCCGGCCGCGCCGCTGCCCTGCTGGAGGATATTGAAAAGCACCGAGTCAAGACAACCGCCTTCAGCGTGGCCTCCGAGCCGACCACGGCAATCGTAAATGCCGCTTCCGAAAAGGCCCGCGCCGCCGGAAGCGACATGGTAATCGCGATCGGAGGTGGAAGCGTCCTGGACGCCGGCAAGGCCGTAGCCGCTTTGCTCACCAACAAGGGCGAACTTGAGGACTACCTCGAGGTCATAGGCCGAGGCCGGCCTCTGACCAGGACCGCCTCACCCTGCATAGCGGTTCCGACCACCGCCGGCACCGGGGCTGAGGTCACGCGCAACTCGGTAATCGCCTCGCCCGAGTACCACGTAAAGGTCAGCATGAGAAGCGCTTCGATGCTTCCCAGGCTGGCGGTCGTTGACCCGGAGCTTACCTTGACGATGAGCCCGGTCCTTACGGCCGCCACGGGCCTTGACGCCGTGACCCAGTTGATAGAGGCCTTCGTCTCGAGAAGGGCCACCCCCCTTACCGACGGCATCTGCGTCGAGGGCATACGTGCGGCGAGATGTTCACTCCGGCCGGCCTTTGAAAACGGTTCTGACAGCGGCGCCCGGCGCCGCATGTCGATGGCCAGCCTATTCGGTGGTATGGCTCTGGCCAACGCCGGCCTCGGCGCGGTACATGGCTTCGCCGGACCAATCGGAGGGATGACCGGCGCAGCACATGGGGCCATATGCGCCGCGATTCTGCCGCATGTCTGCTGCGCCAACATCAAGGCCCTCCGCAACAGCGGCGTCGATTCGCCTGCGGCCCGGAAGTATCTCAGCCTTGCGCGTCTGCTTACGGCAAACCCCTCGGCGTCCGCCGAAGACGGCGTTGCATACCTCGGTGACCTATGCCGTGCCCTCGGCGTAAAACCTCTCTCAAAACTCGGCCTGAAACGGGAGGATTTTCCGTCTGCGGTGGAAAAGGCCAAAAAAGCAAGCAGCATGAAGGGAAACCCTGTCGAACTGACCGACACGGAACTTTTGTGGATCCTCGAGGCGGCGTGGGCGGGTAAGCTTTAGGCCGTTTCGAGCAATCCAACCGCGGGCTTCAAACTTGCCTACCTTGAACCTTAATTAAGGCAGACAAGGTGATCATGATGTGATAACATATAACCGGCATGATGAGAGTGAGAACCATATTCATAGTATGTCCTGGCGGGCATCGGGCACGCACGGGCTGGATGCGTCAGGTCGCATGACAAAAGCCAACGTACAAGCAGACGTGAAGCCCACGCCGCCAACACGACGGGTACCGGTAACCCGCATACGGCCCGGCCAAAGAGGCAGAATTGTGGAAATAACCGGCGGCTGCGGCCTTGCCAGCAAGCTCGAGGCCATCGGGATCAGACAGGGCAAAGAAGTCACGAAAATCAGCGGCCAGCTTATGAGAGGGCCGGTAGTGCTGCAGCACGGCAATATCCGTCTGGCGCTCGGTTTCGGCATGGCTTCGCGGATCCTCGTCGAGGTCACAGAAAAGGACCGGCCGTGAAGATATTGCTGGTGGGCAACCCCAATGTCGGCAAGAGCGCCGTTTTCAACCGCCTTACCGGCGCCAGCGTCATCGTGTCGAATTACCCAGGTACGACGGTCGAGTTGACAAGAGGCAGCATGAAGATCGGCCGCACCGCCGCTGAGCTCATCGACATACCCGGAACGTACGGCCTGGAACCGGCCAGCACACTCGAGCGGATTGCGGCTAAAATGCTCGATGAAGGTGATGTGGTCATCAATGTGGCCGACGCCACGAACCTGGAGCGCAGCCTCAACCTGACACTGCAGCTGATTGAACGGCGGGTTCCCCTGATAGTAGCGCTTAACTTCTGGGACGAAACAAGGCATACGGGCGTGTCCATCGATTCAAAAAAACTGGAGGAGCTGCTCGGCGTTCCCTGCGTAGCAACCTGCGCGGTAACGGGTGAGGGCATCAACCAGCTGGTCGAGCGGATTCCGGAGGCCAAGGCATCTCCTGTCAAACACGATCCGCAACAGAGATGGCATACTATCGGCGATATCATCGGCCGCATCCAGACGATAACACACCGGCACCACACGCTGCTGGAAAGGCTCGGGGATTTTTCAGTCAAACCTCTCAGCGGCCTGCCTCTGGCCTTCATAGTCTTTTTCGCCACCTTCAAGCTGATAAGGTTAATCGGTGAGACCCTGATAGGACTTGTAACGGAACCTCTTTTTGAAAACCTCTGGTCACCATTGATGCTGAGGCTGTCGGCCTTCCTTGGGCCGGGCGGATTCGCTCACGACTTGGTAATAGGTCATCTGGTTGACGGCCGGATCGACTACGGGCAGTCTTTCGGCATGCTGACCACCGGGCTTTTCGTACCGGTGGGCGCGGTGCTGCCGTACGTGTTCGCCTTCTATCTGGTGCTGTCCTTCCTGGAGGACTTCGGTTATCTCCCCCGCCTGGCCGTTATGGTGGACACACTGATGCACAAGCTCGGCCTTCACGGCCTGGCGATAATACCGATGCTGTTGGGGCTGGGTTGCAATGTTCCCGGCGTACTGGCCACCAGGATACTCGAAACCCGCAAAGAGAGGTTTATCGCCGCCACAATAATATCGATCGCGGTGCCCTGCGCGGCTCTTCAGGCCATTATCGTAGGACTTTTGGCAAGGCACGGCCTGGCCGACATCTGGACAGTCTACGGTACGCTTTGCCTTGTCTGGCTGGTATTGTCATTCATCCTGGGCCGTACGGTAAAAGGCAGGTCTCCGGAGATTTTTATGGAGGTGCCCCCCTACCGGATACCTTACGCCAAGGGCTTGTTGAAGAAGGTATTTGCGAGGATAAGGTGGTTCGTTAAAGAAGCTATCCCCTTCGTCCTGCTCGGAGTGCTTCTGGCCAACCTGCTTTATACGCTGGGCGCAATTCAGTTCATAGGCCGGTTGACCGCCCCGCTTGTCACACGCGTATTCGGTCTGCCCGCAGAGGCGGTTGGTGCGCTTATCATCGGCTTCCTTCGCAAAGACGTCGCCGTTGGTATGCTGATTCCGCTCGGGTTGACGCACAAGCAACTTGTCATCGCCTCGGTGGTGCTTGCCATGTACTTCCCCTGCGTGGCCACCTTCACCACGCTGATGAAGGAACTCGGAGTCAGGGATATGCTCAAGTCAGCCGCGATCATGCTCGCGGCAACCCTCGTCGTCGGCGGGCTGCTGAACATTCTGCTGTAAAATTGAATCGGGGTGACTGGATTCGAACCAGCGACCTCCTGCTCCCAAAGCAGGCGCTCTAAGCCAAGCTGAGCTACACCCCGGTCGCAGGCGAATTTTACCTTATTCCGGCTTTTTACGCAATTATGCATGAAAAGGACCGATAAAAAAAGCGGTTGCAAGGGCATTTAGGAACCGGTTATAATGAAAGTACGTAGAACACTTTGCCGAATAGAGACCTGAGGCGCACGAACACGGCTCGAAAGGTACCGATAGCGGCGAACTGAACTACAGGAGCTGACAAAATTATGGCTGGCATGTTTTATTCGTTGGATGAGGCCGCAGGGAAGCTGAACACTACTGCCCAGCGGGTGCAGGAGCTGGCCAGGGAAGGTAAATTGCGTGAGTTTCGCGACGGCTCCCATATCCTATTCAAGGTAAGCGAAGTGGAGGCACTGACGCCGGCGGAGGTTGATAAGAAGGTGGAAGAATCCACCCAGCCCGCGGCCCCGCCGCAGCCGGCTGCACAAGAAGAGCCGCAGGAGCAACCACGGCCGGCAGGTGGTGTCGAACCGGAACTGAGGCCGGAACCCGAACCGACCGTGGAACCGAAGACGCAACCCCCGCCGAAACGAAGCCCCAGCCTGCGGCCCCGCCGCAGCCGGCTGCACAAGAAGAGCCGCAGGAGCAACCGCGACCGGCAGGTGGTGTCGAACCGGAACTGAGGCCGGAACCCGAACCGACCGTGGAACCGAAGACGCAACCCCCCGCCGAAACGAAGTTCCAGCTTGCCGACGAACAGGCCGACCGGGCCTTCGAGGCGGAATTGGAGCAGGCTCTTTCCGAGTCTCAGTCTGCGGAGCAAAGGCCACCCCAGGCCCGGGACGCCCGCGAAGCCGAGCCCGAGCTCAGTCTTGAACCGGCTCCCGAGGCAAAGCCTGAACCAGCCGCCGAACATAAGGGCGAACCGGCCGCCGAAGGGGAACCGGAAGAACCCGAGCAGCAGACCCCCGAGTCGAAATTGGAACGACCGGAACAGAAGAAACCGGAACCCGCTGCCCAAGCGAAGCCTCAACCCGAACCTGAGGCGGAACTTCAGCCTACCGGTGATAAGAAGCCCGAGCGGACCGATGCGGAGGATACACTTCCCGAACTGAGCCTTGAACCGGACGAGGAACTGGCTGATACAAACGAGATACTGCTGGCGCCTGATGGAACACAAACCAAAGGTTCCGAAGCGGGGTTAAGCAGCGCAGAAACCGCCATAAGCGGTGACACCACAGTGAAAAAACCGGGCCGGGAAAAAACCGATCAGACGCTTTCGGATACACTGGCCGATACACAGCGGATCTCCGAAGAAGCAACTCTGGAGGAAATAGAGGAAGACGTCAACCTCGACACTCTGGGCAGCGGTTCCGGCCTTCTTGACCTGTCCCTTCAGGCCGACGACACGTCTCTCGGCGGCATACTCGACGAGATTTATACCACTGAGGGCCCGGAGGAACCGGCCTCGGCTGAAGCGTCGCAGGCAGTTGCCGCCGAAGCCGATCAGATGATCTCCGAGGAGCTTGCCGCGCCTCAACCCGCGCAGATGGCCCTGCAGGCCTACATCGAACCTGAACCGGATTCCACCAGCAACACCCTGGGCATAATGCTGTTCCTGCCGCTTCTGGCCGTGATTTACACCGCCACTGTTGTTGCCGCGGCATTTCGCAACTTCGCCCCCTCGATTATGGCCAGCGTCCAGGACTTGATATGGTTCATCGTCATCGGCGGAGTCGTTATAGCGGGTATTTTTGTGGCTGCCGCTTTGCTCGGCGGACGATCGGCCGGGCCCAAGAAGCAGAAAAAGAAAAAGGCGGCCGCGAAGGCGAAAGTAGCCGGTGGCCAGTAGGCAGTAGGCAGTAGAGCCACCCCCTCCTATCATTTCAAGCATCTCAACCCGGCCGCGGCCTGGCAGGTATACCGAAGAAACGAGTAGACGAGTAGGGCCTGCCGCTCCGGGGGCGGCAGGCGTGGAAGCCGCCTTCGGCGGCTGGAGAATTATGTGCAGCCTGGAAGGCTACCCCCCGAGAATTATGTGCAGCCTGGAAGGCTACCCCCCGACTGAGGACACCGTACGGTTGTTCAGTTGGGGGGCAGGCTTCCAGCCTGCACGAGCCAGGGGTAAACGGTTAGTTTCTTAGGAGCACCAGCCCAATCGCCGCGGGTCTTGGGAATTTGTCCTTGACGGATAGCGGCAAAGGACGTTTACTGCTTTTGTCGACATGAAAAGGCCCGGAGAAAATCACCGAAGGCCGGCGATCGTGGGTTCAAAATTGTATCGAAAGGACCGATAATGAAAGTCACAAGAATTTGCGTTCTTTGCCTGCTCGCCGCGGCAGCGTTGCTGATAGCCGGGTGCGATTCCCAAATGAAAGACCTGAGGGTCCAGAACCGTACACAGCGCAAGCGGATAGCCGAACTGGAGAGCGAGCTGAAAACGACCCAGCTGCAAATCGACCAGCTGACCAGACAGTTGGAGGCAGCCAGTGGCCGCAGCGGCATCGAGACCGATGCCCTGCAGGCGCAGATAGCGGCCCTGCAGGAAGACCTGGAGAAAAAGAAGACCCTCATCGCCTCAATGCAGCAGAAGCTGCTTGAAGGCGGCGTTCCCCTGCCGGTCGAACTGAGCACGATGCTCGAGGATTTCGCCAGGGACAAGGAAATGGTCACCTTCGATCCTCAGCGCGGAGTGGTGAAGTTCAAAAGCGATTTGCTTTTCGAGCCGGGCAGTGACCATGTGGCACCCGCCGCCGTCGAGGCGGTCAAATCATTGTGCGATATCATGAACTCCGAGCAGGGCAGTCAGTTCGACATAATCATAGCCGGCCATACGGACGATATGCCCATCGCCAAGGCGCAGACTCGGAGAGAACATCCCACAAACTGGCACCTCTCGGCCCACAGGGCCATAGCCGTTCTTGACATAATGGCCGACAACAAGATCGCGCCTACGCGAATGAGCGTAAGAGGCTTCGGCGAATACAGGCCGGTTGAACCGAACAAGCCGAATAAGAAAGGCAACCCCCAAAACAGGAGGGTCGAGATATATATCGTCTCGGCGGGCACTTGAGGTAATAAAGACGGAACCGGACCGTTTTTGAACCCCATATGGCACAGCGCACCTTGATAATAATCAAGCCGGACGCGGTACAGCGACACGCGGCAGGCGAGATAATAAGCCGCTTCGAAAGAAAGGGGCTCAAGCTTGTCGCAGCGAGGTTCTGCCGCCTCACCGAGGATCTGGCGGGCAGCCTATACGCCGTGCACAAGGGCAAGCCTTTCTTCGGCGGGCTCGTCCGGTACATCTGCTCGGCGCCGGTGCTTTTGACGGTCTGGCAGGCAGACGGCGTCATCGAAATGGCGCGGCGATTGATGGGCGGGACCTTCGGCAGCGAAGCTGCCGCCGGGACGATCCGCGGTGACCTGGGCTGTTCCAGGGGTTACAACCTGGTGCACGGCTCGGACAGTGAAGAATCCGCGGCACGTGAAATCAATATTTTTTTCAAGCCGGACGAGATCGTCGACTACGAACTCTCGGACAGCCAATGGCTCTACGGAAGCAACGACGAGTAATGGGGTCAGACCTTGATTAGTGATTGGCAGTTAGTAATTAGCGCCCTTGATGTCGAGGACATTAGAGGTGCTGATCACTAATCAAGACCTGACGCCATTCGATTCCCGTCAAATACTTTTGAAATCGCAGTTGCCAGCTCGCTGACGGCGAGGCTTACCCGGTCATTCACCGCCCCACCCACTGCGGCTCCTTCCGGCTGGATTCCGATCATCCACGCTGTACAGGTATGATCGCCGCAGACCATATCGACGAACACCCTCGGCGACAGCGAATGGGTCGAAAAGACCGTCGCATCCAGCTGACACGGCCTCAACAGCCGAACATCGCCCGGCGCGGCGCCGAAATCGACCGCGTCGATTATTATCAGGCTCCGGGGCTGCAGCTTCCTGACCGGACCTATGTAGTTCTCCGGGGCGGTTCCCGCGTCGATCAGCTTCGCACAAAGACGTTTGGCGTCCAGCCTGTCCAAGACCAGACAGCCGGCGGCATCATCGGCCCGCAGCCGGTTGCCCACCCCCACGATGCATACAGGCTGTTCGCAGGATTGAAGCGACTTTTTGATTTGTTCGATTGCTGCGGTCAAAGCGCCGGCGAAGGGCTCAGGCGGAGGGGGTCCCTAATCACTAATCAAGACCTGACCCCTTCGATTCCTAAAGGCGGATATTCAACTGGCACTTGCACTTGGGGCACAAAATTCGCACGAAATCTCCGGTGGTAACCGGCGAGTCGGGATCCGTGGATCCGGGCGGAGGCGCCTGTAAGACCGGACCGCCGCTCTTCGCGATCAACAGTGACGGATTGGTATAGGCCAGCGGCCCCAGCTTCTCGAACAGCCATACCAAGTGCTTTTTAGTGCCGATGACCGCGCCGCATTTTTCGCACAGCTGCAACTCGTACTCGTGCTGCTCGACGGTCTGCTGCCTGTTCAAAGTCGCCAGGTCCCACTGTCTGGAAAGTTTAATGCCGTCCTCGGTGGTGCAGTTCTCGCTGCAGTTGCCGCAGAAAATACACGCATCGGACCGCTGGGTGATCCTGCGGACCGGCGGGTTCGCCTCGGTGTCGTCGATTTGAGTAAGGGCATTTGTCGGGCATACGTTCACGCATGCGCCGCAGCCTATGCAATTGTCCTCGTCGAACTCGGGCTTGCCCCTCAACCTCTCCGGAACAACACACGGCTGGGCGGGGAATCGCGTGGTGAATCGAGGTGAAAAAACGGCGATAACAGCCTCTTTAAGCTCCCTGAGTTTTGGTATGGGTATATGCAACTTACTACTCCCGTCAAATAAGGACCGATCGGAAGATCAGCCCGTCTTTTCATCGGCATATTTATCCACAACCGAACCGTCCCAAAGCTTTACACCGCAGGCATGGGAACCTTTGGCGATCGCATGTGCAGCCGTCGGCGAAGTTATCAGGATGAACACGGCGCAGATCAACGCCTTGGCCGCCATGGCGCCGGAACCACCGGCCAGCGCCACTCCCACAAGTACCAGAAACGTTCCCAGGGTCACGCATTTGGTGGACGCCTGGAGGCGGTTGTACACATCCGGAAAACGCACCAGCCCGATGCAGCCGAAAACATCAAACGTCACGCCAACCGTTATTAGTATGTATCCCGCAATATCAGTCATCAAAAGTCCTTCCTTCCAGAAACTTGGCCAGGGCGATGGTCCCTATAAAGCTCAAAAGCGCCCAGGCCATAGCCACATTGAGGTAAAAATCCTTGCCGGTGACAAGCCCCATCAATCCGCAGAAGCCCACGATGACCGTACCGAAAATGTCGATGGCGACCGTTCGATCGGGGGCGGTCGGCCCCCTTCCTATACGGTACAGGCACATAAAACAGCAAAAGATCAAACAGGCGTAAAATGCGTTTATCATGACTCGATCCCCAAGTCGGACCTTTCTATTCAAAGATTCGCTGCAGGAACCATTCGAACCTGCGGGCTATATAGGCGGTCGCCTCTTCCGGGTCGGTGGACTTGACGTTTATCCAGTGTATATACAGGTGGTAGTCGTTTCCCCGACGGTCCAGATCCACCGTAAGCGTCCCGGGTGTAAGGGTTATAGAATTGGCCAGGGCCGTGATGCCGGAGTCCGTCTTCAGATTGGTCCTTATCTTGACTATGCCTGGCCTTATCGGCATCGCCGGGTGCAGGGCCCTGTATACCACGTCCAGGTTTGCCTTGATCACGTAATAAAAGAAAACCGGCAGGTAAACCAGGCCCCAGAAAATGCGGACAGGTGAAACGAACACCAAGTGTTCCTTCGGCAGAATCTCGTGAAACAGAATCGCCACAGCCGCCGAAACTACAAGACCGGCGATGAGGACCTGAAGGTCCACGCCGCCTTCGACAAAAGGCCAGGCCCCCAGTACCCAGATAACGAAGGCCAGCACAAAGTAAATCAGGCGTCTCATTTTAAATATCTTTCTGAGCAAAAACGAGAATTTCCTATAATCCCGTCAGCCTCCGGGAGTAATCGAGTCCGCTGGTCAGCACCTCGGCGGCCGGGTCCAGGACAACCGCCCTGACCGCCGGAAGCAACAGCAGCCCCATCAGTACGCACAGGCACGCCAGCATCAGCACGGCGACAGCCATCGAGCCCCGCGGCTCGACGACCCTGTCGAGCTTTTCCTGGCCGCCGGCGGGTTCACCGAGGAAAACGTAACGGTGGACCTTTAGGTACATGATCAGCGTACAGAGGCTGACGAATACTATTATCGCCGCAACCCAGTAATAACCGGCCCCAACGGCCGCTATTACCAGGACCAGTTTGCTCCAAAAGCCGCTGAACGGCGGAATACCCGCGATGGAAGCGGATCCTATGGAACAGGCGGCGCGCGTCAAAGGCATTCTTTCAGCCAGGGCGCCCATCCGGCTCATCTGCCTGGTGCCGGTGGCCATTTCGATCGAACCGCTGGTTAGAAACAGCAAGGATTTGTAAACAGCGTGATTCGCCAGGTGGAAAAGCCCCCCGAGAATAGCCAGCGACGCCCATGTCATCTGGCGGCCGCTGCCCCCGGAGGCGATGATAAGACCACCTAGGCCGATTCCCAAAACACAGTAACCCAGCTGGCTGATGCTCGAATACGCCATGAGCCGCTTCAAATCCCATTGGCCAATCGCCAAAAAGGCGCCGGCGACCATGCTCAGAACCGCAAGAGCAACCAGGACCCATGCCACCGGAACGCTTATTCCGAAGACATTGAACACGATCCTGGCAAGCGCATACACACCCAGCGCTTTTATAAGGACCCCGGACAACATTGCGGAAATCGGCGCCGGAGCCGACGGGTGGGCGTCCGGAAGCCACGCGTGGAAAGGAACAAGAGCAGCCTTGAGACCGAACCCGGCAATAAACAGCGACAGCGCGAAACCGACGGCGGGAGTAAAAGACGATTCGTTTATGGCCCTGGAAACGTATGCCATATTGAGGGAGCCGGTGTTGCCGTAAATCAGCGCCACGCCGAACAGCACGAACAGCGATCCGATGCTTCCCAGAACCATGTACTTGAAGGAAGCCTCGAGCTCTTCCGGGCCGGTGCCGAAACCCACCAGTGCGTAGGATGCGATGGAGGCGATCTCCAGGAAGACGAACAGGTTGAATAAGTCGCCCGAGAGAACCACACCGTTCATGCCGGCAACCATCAGCATAAACAGGCTGTAAAACTTGCACTTTGCGGTATACCGTTCCATGTACGAAGCGCTGAATAGCATCGCCCCGCAGGCCACTATCGCAATGGTGGCGAGACAAAGCCCGCTGAGACCGTCCAAAACCAGGTTTATACCCAGTGGGATGGGCCACCTGCCCACCTCGTAGGAACGGCTCTGGTTCAGCGACGACACCGCCATGAACAGCAAAGATATAGTGACGATGTTGGCCAGCAGTGTCGCCGCGGACCTGCCCCTTCTTCCGAAAACCGGAAGAACAAAGGCCGCCGTCAGCGGAACGGCTATAAACGCGGGCAGCGGTACGATCATCCTTTCAATCTCCTTATCTCGGTTATATCGAAGGTGCCGTAGCGCTCGTATGTCCTGATGCATATCGAAATCATAAGCGCCAGTGAACCGAGGCTTATAACAATGGCGGTGAGCACCAGGGCCTGCGGCAGCGGATCAACGCACGACCGCACAAAAAGATCGCTCAGTCCGCCGCCTGCGAGCACGTCATCGGCGGCCGCAATCGGCGCCCGCCCACCTGCGCGGTAGCCGATCATGATCAGGAATATGTTCACGGCGTATTCCATAACCATTATGCCTATGACGATCTTGACCATGTTTTTCTTCACGACCACGCAGTACAGGCCGATCACGAACAGCAGAAAACACAAAGCGTAAGCCATAAGCTAAACCCCTCGACCGCCGGGCTCATCACTCGACGGCCTGAATACCGAAAGCGTAAGAATCACCAGGAACAGGGAAGCGCCCACTTTCAAGCCAATGGCCATGTTGGAAAGCGGTATGGTCCCTGCGCTTATAAGGGCGAACCGATCCCCCGGCAGGTAGTGCCGGTAGAGAAAATTGGCAAAAAAAGCTCCTCCGTAGGCGAAACCGAGCAGGGCGATAATCATAAACAGGAACGCTCCCAGACAATCCAGCTTCGACGCCAGCGACAGGGGGAGGTTGTCCTCCACGAAACGTCGGCCGAAGGCCAGCATCAACAAAACATAGGAGGAAGCCAGGATCACGCCGCCGGCGAAACCTCCGCCGGGTGTAAGGTGGCCGAACAGGACGATGTAAACACCGAATACAATTATCAGCACCTTTACCCAACTGCTGATAGTCTTGACTATAACCGTCATGCCGTTCATTGTTCAAGCCTCCGAAAGCGCCTCTTTGGCTTCTTTTCTGAGAATAACAGTGGCCCCTATGATCGATGTGAACAACACGGTCGCCTCCCCGAGGGTGTCGTACGCCCTGTAATCCAGAATAACCGCGGCGACCACATTCGCTGCGCCGGTCTTTTCAAGCCCTCCTTCGATGTATGCGGCGGATGCGGCATCAGGCACCCTGGCCATGACAGGCATACCGAAACGGCCCAAGCCCGCCAGAACCTCCATGCCCGCCAGAAAGACCACTAGTATTATCACCACCGATACGACAAGGCCGAAGAACTCCCTGTCGCCGCTGATAAAGGTTAAATCACGGGAAATGGTGGCCCTGATGAGAATAATAAGCCCCAGCACCTCGACGACTATCTGCGTTATGGCGATGTCGGGCGCCCGCAGGAAAAGAAACATCAAAGAAGCGCCGAAACCCACCGCGCCGATGCAGATCACGCTGCTTAGAAGATCCCTGGTCTCTATGGCGATCAGGCTGGCGATCAGAATAAGCAAAAGCAGAACATAGAATACCGACATATCAGCAACCTCGCGTCATTTTCACCATATCTTGCAGACAACGTAAAGTATCATGACAAGGCCGACGGTAACCCAGCTGAGATAAACCGGCAGAACGCCGCAGTGCAGCCACCGCAGAAACTCCGTAAATGCCAGGCCTATCCTGGAACCCTGGTCGTAGAAATCGAAAAGGCCCTTCCCGGCGCTCTTGTAAAGACCCCTGAGTCCGCCCATAGAGGAGATGGTCTTGTAGAAATCCGTTCCCGGCACCCGCATCTGCTCGTTGGGCTGAATCTCGCCGCAGGTCCAGGTCGGCACCTCCCGCGCCTTCGTGGCCGCCAGACCCGCGACCAACAGTATCAGACCGAGCACAACACCCGTAAGCAGAAGAACCGAAGCCGCCTGTGATTCCCAGACGCCAAGAAACTGCGGTGCGTCCGAGCCGGTCATACCCAGACCCGGGTAGATGAAAAAGCCAAGCGGGACGCGATAGGCCACACCGAAGAAAACGCACACCAGGGCCAGAACCACACAGGGAACGAGACGCCATGCCCGCGCCTCCCGCGCGCCGCCGAGCCCGTCCGGCAGCCTGCCCAGAAACACCGAATGTATGACCTTCACGAAAGAGGCCAGAGTCAGCGCGCTTCCGAAGACCGCCGCTGTAAGCCACAGCGGCCATAGGTCCGACCCGGCCTGCATGGTGTCCTTCATGCTTATGACGCCCTGGTACACCATCCACTTGGAGGCAAAACCGTTGAACGGCGGCACTCCGGAAATACTCAAGGCTGCGACGAGGCAGGCGCCGAATGTTATACACATCTTCGAACCCAGCCCGCCAAGCTTATCCAGCTCGCCGGTTCCGGTCGCTTCCTCGACCGAGCCGGCGCATAGGAAAAGGCAGCTCTTGTATATCGCGTTGTTGAGCATGTGGAAGACCGCTCCCGCGATACCGACAGCTGTTCCGGTGGCTATTCCAAGCACCATGTAGCCTACCTGGCTTACCGCGTGGTAGGAAAGAAGCTTCTTGAAATTGTGCTGCACCATCGCCATCATTACGGCGATGATTATCGTGGCGGAACCGATGCCAGCCAGAACAATGCTCAAGGCGCCCGATTCGATCGAAAAGAGGTATCTGGCAACCAGAACCAGAAGGTAAATTCCCAGCAGTTTGTCAATCGCCGCCGGAAGAAACGCCATTACCGATGCCGGGGCCGCCTGCCCCGCGGTCGGAAGCCATGTGTGAAACGGCAGCGCTCCGGCCTTGGTGGTCGCGGCAGCCAGAAGGAGCACAAAAGCGATAATGGAAACACCTGAATCGGTCGCCACGGGTGCTTTGGATATCTCACCGATGCTTAACGAGCTGCAGATACTCCAGAGCAGCATTATCCCCAACAGAAGAGCCGCGTCCGAAGCTCCTATCATGGCGAAACTCTTCGTTGCGGCGAAGTTGGCCTGTCTGTGCCCGGTTGTTATCAGAAGGTACAGGGCCGCAGTTACGATTTCCCAGCAGACAAGCAGCAGCAGCAGGTTGTCGGCAAGGAGGATGCCGGCCGCCCCGCCGAGGACAAGGCAGATCGAGCCGAAGTAGATCCCGGGAATCCTGACGGTCTCCGTACCAACGGCATCCGCCGAAGGCCTGGTCTTGCCGAGCGAGTAGATGGTTATCAACAGGCCCATACCGCAAGCGAACATCAAAATAAAAGCGCCTAAAGGACCCGACATCAGCGATAGGTTGAAAGTCACGTCCGCTATCTCGAATAGCGGCCGCTCGTACACAAGCCCGCCCAACCTGAAGATACGGATCGCCAAACCCAGGCTGATCACTGAGACAACCAGAGCAACCACCTTGGCGGGCAATTCCAGCCGCCGCGGGAAAAAGAGCGTCACGAAACCGGCTGCGAGAGGCAGCAGCACTGCAATCAACAGGATGTTATCCAATTTACAATTCCTCCCTTATACGCGACGTCTTTTCCCGACTCAACTTCAAGAGGTTTCTCCAGTCGTGAATAATTTTGTCGTGGCCGTCGACGACCGCCAACCTCTCGGTGCAGCTGTAGCACGGGTCCACCGCCGCCAGAGTTATCGTGACGTCGGCGATGTGCTGGCCGATGCAGGAGGCCTTGAACGACGGAACATTCACGTAACTCGGTGCCCTGACCTTGTGGCGGATGGGGCGGTTGCCGCCGTCGCTTCGTACGTAGTGAAATGTTTCGCCTCGCGGCGCCTCGGCGCGCCCTACCGCTTCGCCCGGCGGAATGCTTTTTACCTCCGTGGCGACGGGGCCCTTTGGAAGCTTCCTCACCGCCTGGCGGAGCATCTTAACAGACTCCATTATTTCGAGAAGGCGTACCACGGCCTTGGCGAACACGTCGCCCTCTTCACGCACGATCACGTTCCAGTCGAGGTCGTCGTAGGCCGCGTAAGGATCGTCGCGCCTTACGTCGATGGCCACGCCGCTTCCGCGTGCGGTCGGGCCGGTCACGGCATAGCGGACCGCATCTTCATTGGTCAGCGTTCCCACTCCCTTGAGTCTGGCGTGAATCACCGGATCGTCAAGGACGGCCTTGGTGAGCATATCCGTTTTCTTCTCTATCAAGTCCAGATCCCTGAGGATCTTCGGCACTGTCTCGTCCGGTATGTCCTCGCGGCAGCCCCCGACCTTTACGTTCCCGTAGTTGTTCCTGTTGCCGGTCATCTCCTCGAGCAGGTCCAATACCGGCTCGCGGTACCGCCAGGCCCACATGAACACAGTGTCGTAACCTATGAAGTGCCCGGCGAGGCCGACCCACAGCATGTGGCTGTGTATCCTTTCGAGCTCGTTGATTATCGTTCTCACATAGAGGGCCCTCTCCGGAAGTTTTACGCCGGCGAGCTCCTCGACGGCCTGAACATAGGCCAGTGGATGCGAGGCCGAGCATATGCCGCAGATACGCGAGACGAGGAAAGGTACCTGGTCGTACTGAAGCGTTTCGCTGATCCCCTCGATGCCGCGGTGGTTGTAGGAAATCCGCACGTCGATATCGGTCACGATCTCACCGTCCACCGTAAGCTGGTAGAACTCCATCTCCTCCTGGAGCGGGTGAAAGGGCCCTACCGCGATGACGGGCTTGTTCTGCAGGACTTGTTTTTTCATTTTTCCTTCTCCTGCGCCGCTTCTGCGGGTACTCTTTTTCGCAGTGGATGAACACCCTCGGGCCAGTCGTCGGATAATATCAGCCTCCTCATGTCCGGGTGGTTGATAATCTCAATGCCGAACAGGTCGTGAATTTCCCTTTCTATCCACTCGGCGGCGGGAAGAAAGGTGCTGATGGATTCGATCGAGGGCTTTTGGCGGTCATCGATTCTGGCCTTGACCGTTATCACGCAGCCGGTCTGATCGTACGAAAAGTGGTAAAGGACCTCGAAACAATCCTCCGCATCTATGCCGGTGGCTATGAGGAATCTGGCCCCGACGTGCTCAAAGATGAACTTGTTGACCGCGAAGCTGTCCTCAGCCTTGCAGTTCAAATAGAGGCGCTTGTTACTCGTTTCATCGATGCCGGTTAGCCTGTCCTTGATTCCGGCCAGTTCCGCTATCAGCTGTTGGTGGTTCATAATCCGTCTTTCTTTCAGCCTCAGAAAATCGCTCACAGCACCGAAAGGGCCTTTACCACGCCGGATATCATCGCTTCCGGTTTCGGCGGGCATCCGGGAACGTAGGCTATTATAGCGTTCGGGTCTATTTGCCTGATAACCTTGTCCACCGGACCGGCCACGTGGTAGCCGTTGTGGAATATACCGGTTTCGCAGGCACAGGCCCCCACCGCGAACACCACGCACGGTTTGGGAGTCTGCCGGTAAACTTCCAGCAGCCGCGGCGCGGCCTGCCGCGTAACCACGCCGGTCACCAGGAGCGCGTCGGCATGCCTGGGGGAACCGACCAGTTTTATACCGAACCGCTCAACGTCGAACTTGGGCGTAAGCAGATTGACAATCTCGATATCGCAGTTGTTGCACGCTCCTGTATTGACGTGAAAGACCCACGGTGATTTCTTTAATGACCATATTTTCCAGTTCATGTTTCGCCGCCGTCTAAAGCCATCCTATACCATAACCGCGGCCGATCGCCGCCAGTATCACCGCCGCGGCCGCCGCTATGCCGCAGTAAACCCAGAAGAACCTCACAGCCTGGTCGATCCTCAGCCTCGGGTTGGTGTTCTTTATCAATATCACCAGAACCAGCACCAGCACCAGCTTGCAGATGCCCCACACCAGTGGCCACCCCGACGTGCCCAGGCCTCCCATGAAAACAACCACTAAAAACAGCGGCAGCGCCACCAGCATCAAGGCCTGCATAATCTTCCAGATCGCCAGCAGCGTCCCCGAGTATTCTATCAACACGCCGCTGGAAACTTCCGTTTCGGCTTCAGCTATGTCGAACGGCACAAAGCCCAGCTTCGCCTGAACACATAGAAGGCTCACCAGAAAACCTATGAGACCCGAAACGCTCAGGACAGGGGTCTGACCGGCCAGCGCCGCCAGGCTGAGCTGCCCGCCGCTCTTTGTGATAACCACGATAAGCGCCAGAACCAGGGGAAGCTCATAACCGAGGATCAGTTTCATCTCTCTGCTGGCGCCGAAGGCGGCGTGAGGGCTGGCGCTGGCGCTGCTGCCGATGATAAGCGCCAGTGACGGAAGCACCATTATGTACATGGCGACGATCACGTCTCCGACGAAGGGCACCTGTGGGTTCAGGCATGCCTGCCACAGCATCGCCGCCAGAACCAGGATGCCCGAGAAACCGACAACCGGAGCGAGGATGAACATAGTGCGGTGGGCGTCCGCAGGGATCAGCGTTTCCTTGCCCATCAGTTTCAACACATCCATGAACGGCTGACACAGCGGCGGCCCTACCCGCCACTGCACCAGGGCGCTTACCTTGCGTACGACCCAACCGGCCAAAAGGCCCAGAAAAAGCGTAAACGCAAACCCCGGAAAAACCACGATCCAGAACATACGCTGCATTGTATCCGTCATGATTGCTCGTTTGCCCTCACCAACCGCAAAGCCCCGCGAAAACACCTCTAGGGTTCGCACCGGC
>Ga0180433_10001686_pt1 | contig 36470 bp, 54 predicted proteins | sample SS_ome_8_FD_132980 | JGI IMG/M metagenome (GOLD analysis project Ga0180433, IMG submission 132980) | Hypersaline lake sediment archaeal communities from the Salton Sea, California, USA - SS_1_D_1 metaG | ecosystem: Environmental > Aquatic > Non-marine Saline and Alkaline > Hypersaline >... | reverse complement strand
TGTGTCGGTGGGTGCGGGTGTGTCGACGGGTGCGGGTGTGGCTGTGGGGGTTGGGTTGCAGCCGGTTGATAATGAGAGCAGGGCGATGAGCAGGATGGCGACTTTTGCTTTCATCGATGTGTTCTCCTTTTGGCTTTTTGGGGATGAAAAAACCGGCATTGAACACCACAGGCGGGTGTGCTGCTGTGGTGTTCAAGCCGGTGAGCGGGTGTGCAGGCCGGTTTGGTTGACATGTTCAAGCTCTTCGGTTTCTGGTTCAAAGGTTAAAAAAGGTTAGAATGGTTTGGCGAGTGAGGTTATGTGTGTTTGTGTTTCGGTTGTTTATGCAATTTCGATCAGTATTTGTTGCTCTAGTTCTTGCCTGGCGTCATAGATAGATGTTTCCAGAATGTCGAGTGCCCGCGCTCGGCGTTCTGGTGTGAGTGTGCTCAGCGAGGCAAGGATCTCTATCCATAGCCGGATGAGAGATGTTCTCTGGCCGAGCGATGTAACCTCCAACGTGCCTCTCTCCCTGCGTCCCCCCTATTAACTTGTGCCCATTATATTATGCCCCCTCGTGCTTGTGGGGGTTTTTGATCTCCTCTCCTTCGGGTTGGTCGCCAAGTTCACGGACGAGTTGGCGCACGGCTAGCGCAAGTAGCGGTTTGGCGGCGTCTGGTGTTGCGTCCCAGATGCGGCTGAGGCGTGCGACCCAGGGTTCGAATGCTTCTTCAGGCAAGTGCTCTGATGGCGGGTAGTCGGGTTCTACGGGTTCTCTTTTCTGTTTTTCCTCTATGGTTGCTCGAAGTTGTGTTATGACGTCTTTCTTCTTCCAATTCGGGGTCACGTCCCATAATGCCTCAAAAGTCTCAAAACCTTCGGATGATCCTGAGATGAATCCAGCTTGTTCCCACAGTTGAGCCCAAGAGACCTGCAACGCGCGACATAGCCCCTCTGCCATTTCGACGGTAGGAAATTTGTGCGCGTTTTTGCGTTTGCCGATAGCCCCAGGGGCAAAGCCCGATCGCCTTTCCAATTCACGGAATGAGTTCAATCCAAGCTCATCTATTCGTCTGTTCACCCACTGCCAGAATTTGTCGACATCTTTCTTCATATTGTAGCTTATTTTACACTAGTATCTGTAGAAATTGGGAAACAATTTTGATGAAAACTATTGACAATGAAAGAAAGCTGTGGTATACTGATTCCAGTAGTCCGTGTTATTGATGAAATATGGAATCACATTTAATGCCTAATGATAGGAACCTGAGTTATGGCCGTAGGCAACAATAGCAAGTGGGTGAACACTGAACTGAAGGGTGAGTTGGTGCAGGAGTTCGAGCTGGTCAAAAGGTATTATGGCATCGGCAGCAATGCGGACGTGGTCCGGTTTTTGATCAGGAAGGAGATCCGGCAGATTCAGTTGATGGCGCTGCCGGGTGAGGGTGTCGTCGAGGAGGCGGTGTGACTTGGCTTTCGCCGCCTGGCCGTTGGGCCGGGCGGGGGCGGTCAAGGATGCCGCCTTCTTTTTCTCCTCCTTGTTCTGGGGCGAGGCCGGCCGGGGCACCCGGTCTCGCCCTCCATAGGAGATGGTATGATCAGCTACTGGCCTCTCAGCCGCCACTTTGCAAATTCCAAGACGAGATCTTGTTCTTCCTGGGGCAGCCGCCTCACTACTTCTGCCACTTCCTGGGCCGTCCGGTCGCCGCCGGGCAGAGAAGGCAACAACCCGGCTCGCCGGAGGACATATTCGGGTGGTTCTCTGAATGCGCGGGCGATGCCAAGGCAAAAGTCAAGACCAGGGTTAGACTGACCACCCAGGACCATAGAAATGGTGGAGGTCCTTAACTCAGCCCGTCTTGAGAGTTCTGACTGTGACCATCCATTTTCCCGGAGTGTATCTATAATCCATTTATTGAAAGAATTGTTCATCATGCTGAAAGTATATCAGCAAACTTTATAGAAACATCGAGCAATTTGTTCAACTCCTTGACAAATACGCCAAACTGTGGTACAATGTTCAACAGAGCGAGTATTTTGCTAGAGGTAATGAAAATGACCGACGAGAGGTTGACAGAAGCCATTAGGGTAAGAATGCCGCCCAGTTTGTTGAGAGCAATTGAAGAACAAGCCAAAAGGGAGCGGCGCAGTGTTTCGGCGATGGCTCGCATTCTGATGCAGCGTGCTATTACCTCTTGTGTACTACAAACCGCCTCGGACAAAGTATAGGAGGGAGATGAGATGATCAAACGGATTTACGAGCTCGTTTGGGCGTGGATGAGGCGGCTTATTACGGGCAGGGAGCTTTCCCAGGAGTTAGGGTATCTGTTGATCGGGTTGTGGCTCTGATGACTCTCCCTCTTGGGCCGGTCTGGTTGGGGTGACCGGCCCAGGGGGGAGCGCCGGAGGAGGCGCTCTGCCAAATCCCCCCCCTTTTTACGCGCGCGGGTGGGACAACGAACTATCGGGATGCTTGTTTGGTTGGCTATGATGCAGGTCTCCCACCCGCGCGGTGGTTGAACTTTACAAATTCTCCTCGCTCGGGGATGGTAGGTTTTCGGGGCCGCCTATGATTTCAATAAAGTAGTTTCGTTGCTGCTTCAGTAAGTCAAATATCTCGGAAAAGATGTCGCGCAGCACTCCATCCGGCTCACCGTCTACCAATCCTCTGATGTGATTTGTGATTTCGGTTGTGATTCTGTCATAGTGTTCTATGTCCCGTTCTCGTCGGGCATGGGTCTGCTGTTTCAATTTGTCAACTTTGTTTTGCATGGCAACCTCCTTGCTCGATATGGCTGGAATTTCTTTATATTCTATCATGATCCTTAAGGAAAAGAAAGGAGGCATTCATGGCAGTTTCAAATGCAACGTTGCAGGAGTTGCGGGAGGCGAGTATAAAGAGGAAGAGGGACGAGATCACGGTCGAGTTGACGGTCAAGGAATTCTGTGCGTTGAATCGGCTTCGATTGCCCGACGTTCGCTCTCACGGTGATGAAATCCGCTGGTTGATTCGGGAGGAGGCCAAACGGCGCGGGGTCTGGGAGTTGGACTCGCACGTTGAGGCTGGCCGGGAGGAGGAGCAGGATGAGAATTAAGAGCGTGACGGTTGGGTTGGGTATAACTGAGAGTCTGCCGGGGACGTACGGCAATGTCAAGCCGAGCCTGACGTTGACGGCCGAATTGGACCCGGGGGAGGATGCCAACAGGGTGATCCAGACCCTGGATGCACAGGTCACCGGCTATTGTTATGCCAAGATAGATAACGCTCTGGAGATGGAGGGAGAGTCGCCCAAGTTCTACACGGGCACGCTTTTCCGACTGGCTTTCTGGTCGCAGCGGGGTGACTTGTACATTCTGCCGGCGGGTACTCGCCTGAAGGATCTGCCGGGGAAATGGTCCTGGCAGTGCCAGGGGATGCGCCTGCAAACGGTCCGCGCGCGGGCTGCCGCCACGCAAGACAAAGATATGGACGTGCTGGACCATTCCGACGGTAACTTTGACGAGATCCACGATTGGTGGGCGGCGCTGGATTGGTACGTGGTGTATCATCTCATCGTCTGGCGCGACAGGTGGGATTGGTATCCAAAGCAATTCATCCTCGTGCCTTACGATTTGGTGGAGGAAGGCGACGAGCCAGACGGTCTAGAGACGTTCGACATGACACCTCGCCTGTTGGAAGACCACACCCGCAAAATCGAGAAGGATTGGATCGTGGTGCGGGATCGTCAAAAACTGGACGACCTCGTGAGGGAGTGGGTGGCTGAGCATCCCCGGCCGTCGGACAGCCAGTTCCAGTAGGATGTGTCGCCATGCAGGTTACGGTGCAGCTGACGATGACAATCGAACAACAATCCGGGCCGTCGCCGGAAAAAAAGACCGGGATCTTTCAGGGGTACATTCCGGCGATTACGGAGGAGCAGGCGAGGATGCTGTTCGAGCGCAAGTATGGCCGGCCACCGGAGATGGTCGTCCGGACGGGAGGCTCGATCAATGCGGGTCCTCTGACGGAAGAGGAGGCCAAGCGGTGAACAAGTGTCCCGGTTGCGGTGGGCCGACTTTTGTGGATGAATCGAATCCGCGTTACAGATGGTGTCCTGCTTGCCGGCGCCATGCGTGGATGGCGGTGAACGGTTTCACGGTCAATGTGTGGATGGAACAGTCGCACGAGGAGCAGTTGCACTGGTTGGATCGAGTTGGTGTGGGTCGTCTCAGGGTAGGGATGGCAGGGCTGGTTCTCGCCCGGTCGTCGGGCGAGGCGCTGCCGCCTGGGCTGGAGGAGCACGTTAACAACAGGGTACAGAGGTAAATACATCGCCGCTTTCATCGCCATCCTCCAGTCCAGCCGGCAGTGCTTGTTTGGTTGTTAATGTTCGTTGGGTGTTGGCTCGCCGAGGGTCTCGGGTGGGTTTTCAGATTGTGCGCTCAGGTATCGTGGGAGGGCGTACCCTCCGCTCTCCCTATTTTATCACGGCAGTACGTTTCGTGGGGGTTTTCGATGGTTGATTTGGCGGACGTTTGTATCGCAGTCATCGTGGGGCTGCTGATGTGGGGTGGCCATCATATTCCGTGGAGTATTATCAGGAGCGCGATTGACGAGAACGGGCTTCTCCGAAGGCCGATGGCGTACGCCTGGGGCAGCGGCTGGATCTTGGTGGCCGTGTGGGCCTGGGCGGCGCGCCGGGCAGCGTGGGACGTGGCGCTGTATGTGTCGATTGTGACGGTGGCGGCGGGGATCGGGACGATGATCCCCCGGCTGCTGAAGGTGCTGGTAGAGCTGCCGCGCTTGCAGGAGGACCGCGAGGAGCTGCTGAGGCGGGTCGACCGCAAGGAGAAGGAGTGATGCTCGACACCGACTATAGTTTCCTGGGCAAGTTTTTGGAGCGGCTTTCTCGCATTGACGGATTCTCAGTCCGGCGTGTGAGCAACCACGCCGCCGGGCGGCAGCCGAAGGCCGATGGCCGGAAGAAGCGCAAGAGGAAACGGAAGCAGGCAAAGGACAGTCGCCGGCGTAATTGGAAGTAAGGACGGCCGCCGTCGTCCAGGCTTCATCGTAGAAAGGCGGTCAACATGGCACATTATCAATCTGGGCGTCCTATCTCGTACAAGGATTGGGCACACTGGCTGGAGTTGAGTACACAGGTGGCCAGGGCGGGATGGGTGCGAGATGTGGAGACGCCAGAGGTGAGGGTGGAAGAGTCGATGGGAGATGGTGGAGGTTTTTCCCGTCAGGTCGCTGTGGAGAGCACGGCGGCCGGGCGGGGGTAGCCGCACCCCCCTCCTCCTTTTGCTGGGGCAGGATCGGGTCAGTCAGGCTGCCGGTCCTGCCCGAATCATCCGCCGATGTTGCTGCCCGCTAGCCCGACCGCGATACCAAAAGTGGAGCCGCTGGAGCGAACGCGGTAAGTTCCAGAGCGGGCAGGAGGATCGGATGGAAGGATATTTCCCGGGAAATGTAGGGGGGAATTGAGTGGGACGACCACGAAGTGATGAGGAGAGGGTTCTCGAGTGTGCGGAGGGGATATCGGCGACGCTGATCAATTTGGCGGAGCTGGCCGTCATCCAGGACGTGCTACTCAGGCAGGTGCGCCGGCGGGTGTTTGGGACGTCGACGATGGACTCGGTCGCACCGGCGATCGAGCAATTGGAAACGATCGCCGCCGAAATTCAGACGGCACGTAGCCTGGCGTTCGAGATGCTGAAAACATTGCAAGAGGGGAGGCAATGAGCGTGAGTGAGTCGAGGAGTATTCGACCCCAGCAGGGTCGGGAGCTGGATCAAAATCCAGCGGCCGTTTACCTGGCCGGCCTGGGTCGGGGCAGCCGGCGGGCGATGCGGCACGCCCTGGACGTCGTCGCCGACCTGGCCAGCAATGGCCGGGCCGGCATCTGGGATCTCGAGTGGTCCGCGCTGAGGTTTCAGCACACACAGGCGATCCGCAGCCGGCTGACCGAGGTCTATGCGCCGGCGACGGCTAACAAGACATTGTGCGCGTTGCGCGGAGTACTAAAGTCGGCCTGGCGGCTGGGCCTGATGACTGCCGAGGATTACCAACGAGCCGCCGACGTGGCGCAGGTGCCGGGCGAGGCACTGCCGGCCGGCCGGCACATCGGCCGGGAGGAGCTGGTTGCGCTGAGAGATGCGTGCCTCCGTGATCCCGGTGCGGCGGGAGCGCGGGACGCGGCCATCGTTGGGCTGCTGTACACCTGCGGGCTGCGGCGGTCGGAGGTCGTGAGCCTCGACCTGGCGGACTATGATCGGGAGAGCGGGGCGCTGGCGATCCGGCGCTCCAAGCGGGGCCGGGAGCGGCTGGTCCACGTGGTCAATGGTGCGGCGTCGGCGTTGGGCGATTGGCTGGCGGCACGTGGCCTCGAGGACGGGCCGCTCTTTTGTCCCGTCCGCAAGGGTGGCCGTCTGGCCGCTGGCCGGATGAGCGGGCAGGCGATCTATAACCTGCTCAAGCGCCGGGCCAGCCAGGCGAACCTCGGCGAGGATGTGACCATCCACGACTTTCGCCGGACGTTCATCGGTGAGCTGCTCGATGCCGGCGCCGACATTGTGACAGTGCAGCAGCTCGCCGGTCATGCCAGCCCGACAACGACGGCGAGGTATGATCGCCGGCCGGAGAAGGTGCGGCGGCGGGCTGCCGAATTGCTGCATTTTCCCTACTAGGCCCATGTTTCCTGTAGTAAAGCCCGCGCCGCGGAACCCGCGCGCGGGCTATCAAAACCAACCCGGTTCACCCTGTCGATGAGAGCAGAACTAAAACAATGTCATTGGAGCGACGGTCAAGCGACACTAATTTCGGGATTCGAGAGCGGTTTTGCCAACCACACGCGGCTGGCGCTCGCGCCCGTCGCGAAAATTTCGGCGCTCGTGCTGGGCAAATTTCGGCGCCGTTGGTGAACATAATTCGATTATGAGAATGAAAATTCTCGATACACATCTGGTCACGACGACCCAACCCAAGTCGCGGCGCCGGGGGGGGTGGGTCGTTTCGGCCAGAGAGACGCCAAGGTGTTCGTTTTGGTGCGCGGCTAACGCACCAGTTTTGTAGAAAAGTCGGAGACGTTGAAATGGATGACGGATTGGTGGCCGAGGATCTAGGTCCAAACGACCTGCTCCTCTTGTCCTACGACAACAAACTGTACGTAATGCCTGCGCCAGATGCAGAGCCCGTAGCGATATTTGATGCACAGCAGGTCATCGAAGCATTAGGGGCCGCAGCGTGCAACAACCAGACCAAGATCGCAACTCTGAAGGGAATACAGGGCTATACCGTGCAACGATTTGGCGGACCTGAACGATATCGGGCAGCACAAGCTATCAAGATCGCCGAGGAAGCATTGGAACTGGCGCTGAGGGTTCTGATTCGCGATACGTCCCTGGAACGAGCTACAAGGAGCGTACAATTACGGTTGCAGGTGATGTTCGACCGGCTGACCAATGGGGAGGAGGTCCTCTTGAAGCTGGATGACCTCGGCAGTGATCAACTAGCCGGAGAACGCGCGGATGTGTTGATGGCACTGTGTTGCGCCGCCGAGGTTGATGGCCAGGACCTTATGGTCGACGGTGTCAAGAGAGCCAATAGAGATGTCGGTCGCGGAATGAGATGGACGTTAAAGCTGTAAACCATTGTGAAGCGGCCATAGCCGAAGTGATCGCCGCTGCACGCCAGTTGGATAACATCCATCGGATGATCGAAAGGTTCCACTTTGTCTCTGGCCATCAGGAGGCTAAACGTCGTTTGAGGTATGCACTGGAATGGCTAGATCGGGAGGAGAATAGTCCGGGCGCGGGTTCCGGCACGTGAGGATGGTTACACGAAAGGGAACAACATCATGGGACATTACGCCTGCATTGACGATGATTGCCGAAAACGACCAGGACTCGCGATCAAGCTCTACTGTCCTCGCTGCCAGGCATGTGCGTGTGTTTTCGATGGATTGACTCCAGCGAAGCACATCGAACGAATAAAAAGACAGCTAAACCAGGGTCGGAAACCGATGGGAGATTCTCCGCTCTTGTCCACGTTGGTTCAAGTGAATCAACAGGAAAGACAGGAGCAGATCTTGGAGACAATGACGAACGCTAACGGCACAATAGAGCTACAAGAATTGGTTGAACTTCTCCAACTGTCTCCTTACATGATCAGAAATGATCTGTCGACAATGAAACAAAGAGGGTTGGTCACTCAACGGGGGCGAGGGCCCGCCACACGATGGGTGCTGATTGAGAAATAGCGGAGACATCGCATAGGAGCAATAGGAGCACATCTGTGGGAGCATACCTGCAGGAACTAGGAAAAAGCATCTCATTTGGCCGATTGTCGCTGATGGGCAAGGTATTGTGGCCGATGCTCCTGGCCGCGTCGGACGATCAGGGCCGGGGACTGGCCGACGCGGATGTTCTCAAGTGGACGGTCTGCCCAAATGTGGCCGAAATCACGATCGATGACATTCCCACCATCCTGGACGAGATGGTAGCCCAAAAGATGATCGTGCTGTACGAGGACTCCCGTGGGCGAGCAATATACCAGATCATCAACTGGTGGGTTCATCAAAAACGACGGTTCGCTCGCCCATCACTGTACGACGCCCCCGAGGGATGGACGGACCGCGTCAGATTACAACAGGGACGAAAACAAACCCTGATAAACTGGGACCAACCGGGGGGATTTATCGGCCAGGAGAGTCTGCCTGAGCCTGAGACGAATAGTGGTAAACAAAACAACGGACAATACGGTGGACAATACGGTGAGCAATACGAGGGACAACACGGGGGACCTGAACTAAACCGATCTGAACTAAACCAACCTAAACCACCCCCCCCTACCCCCCCCGAGGGCGGTGGTGGTGGTGGAGATTCTCTAGGACAATGGCTGGAAATCTACGAACAAAACATAACCGAACAAATCCGGCCGGCAGCACGAGAGCAAATTGAGACCGTGTTCCGAGATCCACACGTGAATTACGAATTGTGGTCGGATGCCATCGGTATCGCTGTGGCAAACAACCAGTTAAAGCTCTCATACGTGCTGGGAGTCATCCGCAAGCGCAGAAATGGCAGCGGACCCGGACCGCCCGCTACCGGTAAGAAACCTATCAAGCTGACGGGTAGTTTACCGGGACGAGGGAGACGAGATGAGCCAGACTGAAGCGTTGTTATCCAACCAAGAAGCCGAGCAGAGTGTCCTCGGGGCGTTGCTAATCGACCCGGCGGCGATCTCGAAAGTTTTGACGACATTGTATCCCGGTGACTTTTGGGTCAAGCGAAACGAGTGGGTGTACCAGGCGATCTTGGACCTGCACCACGCCGGCACACCGGTGGATCCCGTTACGCTAGCCGACCGGTTGGAAGCCACTGGGCAGTTGAAGGAACTGGGTGGCGCGGCGTACTTGGCCGAGCTTTTCACGGCCACGCCGACGAGCTTGCATGTAGTGCACTATGCCAACATTGTCAGCCGTCTGGCGACCTCACGGAAGCTGGTGCAGGCGGCGACCCGGATCGCCCAGCTGGCACACGACCAGAATAACGACCTGGATGCTGTCTTTGCACAAGCCCGCTCGTTGATAGACAGTGTGGCGCCGCTTGATTTGGGCCGGGCGGTGCTATTTTGGCAGGACGCGCTGTCGTGGTACCTGGACCGCCAGGGCGAGCGGACCGAGGAGGTCGAGGCCCAGGCTTCGGGCGAGCAGCTCGAGCGGTTGACGTTCCCGTGGATGGCATTGCGGGAGCGGGTGAGCTGGATTAGGCCGGGCATGATTGTGCTGGTCGGCGCCGAGTCGGGCGTGGGTAAGACAATGTTCCTCGAGTGCTGCGCAGAAGAGTGGGCCAAGCAGGGGTATCGCGTCGTTTTCTTTCACTTTGAACTCTCTCACCAGGTAATGCTCGACCGGCTGATGTGCCGCCAGGCAGGTGTGCCGATGGCGGAACTGGAGACCGGAGCACTAGACAACCGGGTGACTGAAACGGTCGCCGAGTTATACGATTGGATTGGCCGGATCAATTACGTGCATTGTCCCGGCTGGCCGATGAGCCGCGTTGTTGGCACAGCGCGGCAGCTGGCTGCCAAGGGTGAGTGTGACGTGATTATGGTCGATTATCTCCAGAAGGCGTATCTGCCGGCAAAGACGGCAGGCCTGACGCCTGCACAGGTCCGTGGCCAGCAGGTGGAGGTCCTTAAGACATTGGCGGAGCAGATGGAGATGCCGATCCTACTGACGTCACAGCTCAACAGGACGTCGCAGCAATACGGCCGCAAGGTGAGGTTCTCCATCAGAGACACGGGGGAGGCCGACGAGAAGGCGAATGTCGTCCTGCTGCTGGACCGAGAGATCCTGGATGCAGACGCCACGATGGAATATGACCTGGATGAGCACCGGCGGGTCACCGTTGAGGCGGAATGTGGAGAATTGTCGCCTATCTTAAAGGTGCGGTGCGACAAAAACACCCTCGGTCGAACGGGGGACGATGAACTGTTGATGGATCCGTCCAGATTTTGGATTATGGATAAAGCGAATGTCGCGCAACGGCCTCTGAGTTGGGACCGGTCGGCGACGATGGAAGCTCTATAAAAGGAGAAAGTAAGATGAGCATTGTAACGACACAGACGACACAGACAATGTCTCGAGCAGAGATCGCCGTGATGACACACCTTTTCAAGGTGGGCGATATTTCACCGATAGTCAGCATGCCGGCTCCTGCAGACATTGTGCCACGGCACAATTCGCCGGATTGGGCAGATAATTTAGCTATCTTGGTGGCTCATATCATTGGGAATCCACTAGATGAGCGCCATCAGCCGAAAGTCAAGGCGACCTGTGGTCGGTTCGTGCAAGTTGAATATACTCCTCTGCGGCAGGATGATCCGGACATCATCGTCTGTCTGAGCCAGGGTGCGGCGGCCTTCCATCGCGCCATGATGAAATTCCAGGAGGCCCGGTCGTTGGTTGATCGTGAGACGCGGAGGAGCAAATTCATGTCGCTGGGAGAGTGGTACACTGCTGCCAAAAAGGCGGCAATGAGGTTGATCGAACCGTTGCGATTGCTCGGAGTCTCCCAGCAAGAGTTTCTTTTCGTCATGCGCTGGGCGCTTCTCTGCTGCACTTACCGCCACACGACATGAAAGGAAACATAGATGCCTCGTTATTGTCGTTGGTGCACCAAGGCTGTAGACAAATGGTGTGACGCTGACGGGTGCAGCCATGCCACCTTGCTAAGGGAGGGATGGGATGACAAAGAAGTGGAGACCGAGAGGTACGAGAGGTGATCCTTGTACCTATTGCACAAAGCGGCACGGCGATCCGTGCAATCAGGGAGACTGTCACCTTGCGCAGGTCGCGCATGATGCAGATGCGCCGCCGGTGGCGACGTTGTGCAGCAGGTGTACTGAGTGTGGTCGCCCGATATACTCACCCAGTAGCGCGAAACCCGGACTGTGCATCAATTGCAGGAACGGGGGATACGATTATTACGGGTAGAGGTAGCGAGGTTTTACGATGAGAGGATTCGTGTTCGTCTCCGGGCTTCTGGTAGTTGGAATAGCTGCTTTCGTCCTGGTAAATGTCGCCAGCAGCAGCGGTCCATCGCCGAGTTACCAGGCGGCGATGGAGGCACAGCGGCTGGAGACGGCGGCCAGGATGTGCCATCTCAAGGTCGTATTTTGGTACGTTCTGGCGGGGATCACCCTGCTCGGCCTGGCCGGATTGGCGGTGGCAGCCGTGCGGGCGACCTGGTCCAGGTCCGGCTGGATTCGACCCGACGACCGGGGACTCTACCCGGTGGTGCGTGGCCAGGTGGGCAGGCAAACTTATTACCACGACCCGAATCGCCAGCTGGCCGGGGCGGTCGCTTACACGGCTGGCCGTGATGGCCTGAAGATCCAGCAGATGCTGCCGGCGGGCGCAGAGCACGAACAACTCCGGGTGACCACGCAGGCCCAGGCGGCGCAGGTCGTCGCGGCGGCCGGGCGCAGCCAGGAGATGAGGCCCAACGCGCGGCGCCTGGTCGAGCGGATGACCGAGCCGCAGCCCGGCCCACCTCGGTTGCCGGAAGTAGTGACGGAATTGGATGGATCGGAGCGCCACCTGTTGGAGGCGATCCGGCAGGATTGGGATGATTGATGCGATTAGGTTCGAGTCAAAGACGGAATTTAGACAGTATCTTTCGCGGTGTGCGGCATACACTACTCAACCGGGGATTGTATCGCAAATTGGGCAGCGGCGGTGGCGTCCAGGAAGTAGCCTGGAAGCGGGCCATCGTGCTGGACGATCTCGGGGTCGTCGCGTTTGAAGTAGACACTTTGCGATTGCCGGTCAAGATCGAGCAGCTGCTCGACCCGGACGTCACCCATCAGATGCAGGCCGCCCTGGGCGGCCGGCAGGTCAGGGTGACCAACTCGCGCGGGCTGGTCTTTAGCGTTCAGCTTCAACCGGACCCGGGTCGGCAACTGTCCCGCCTCCCCCGCCGCGTGCGCCTCGACCTCGACGCGCGGCCGGACGGGGTGTACCTCGTGCCGGTGGGCCAGGGTCGGGAGGGCCCGGTGTGGCGCAGCCTCCTGGAGACGGGCCACATCCTCGTGGGCGGCGAGAGCGGCAGTGGCAAGAGCACCTGGCTCAATGCGATGCTGGCCGCGCTGCTGGCCGGCCATTCGCCGGAAGAGTTGCAGGTGGCCATTGTTGACCCGAAGCAGGTTGAGTTCCAGGCTTATCGTGGCCTGCCTCACCTGTTCGAGGACCTGGCCACCGAAGTGGACCAGGCCGAGGCGTTGCTGGCTCGAGTGCTGTTCGAGATGGATCGGCGGGCGGTTTTGTTCTCTGGAGTTGGGGCGAAGAACCTGGGCTTGTACAACGACAGAGTTGACGAGCCGTTGTCTCTGGTTCTGCTGGTCATCGACGAGGTGACTGACATTGCCCTGCAGGCCGGACTCAAGAGTGACTTTTATCGGGACCTCATCCGCCTGGCCAGCAAGGGCCGCGCCTTTGGCCTCGTCCTCGTCCTCGCCACCCAGAACCCCAAGGCCGAGGTGCTCAACACGCTGATCCGGGGGAACTTGAGCACGCGGATCGCTTTTCGGGTGACGACCGTCGAGCACTCGCGGGTCATCCTCGGCGAGGGCGGCGCGCAGACGCTGCCGCGTACGATCCGAGGGCGGATGGTGACCCGGCTCGGAGGTGATGAGCTGGAAGAGCTCCAGGGCTTTTACATCTCCGACACTGAGATCGCGGCGCTGGCCGGCCGGCTGCGCGATGACGGGAAGGATGCACAGGCAATGGTGATCTCGGACCTGGAACGAGAGATGGCGCTGTTCGCGGTGGAAGAGTTGGCCGGAGAGTTCCACACTGACACGATCTGGCAAGAATTCACCGACCGCGTTTCGAGGCGGGAGGTGCAGCGCCTGGCCAGGCGGTGGGAGCACCTGGGATGGCTGACGCTGCAGCGTAATCCGGCGGAGGCGCGTTGGGTGACAGATAAGCTACTTGATTTGGTCACCGGAGAGGAGGCCAATGATGAGGGATAGAGTGGTGCCAAAGATCGCATCCTACGCCCGACGAATCCGACGTGACCCGGCGGGGAATGTGTACCGCCGAAGGGCTTTTCTTTTTCCTGCCGGCCGGAAAATCGTTCAACGTTTGAGTCAGGCTGGATTGAGGCCCGAGCGGGGATCGACCGGGAGTAACGACTATGCTTTGTGATGGGTGTCTGCTTTTGATAGGAAATGGTTTGTCAGAGGAAGTGAGACGAGTTCTCTATCGTCTGAATACCCTGAAAGAGACGACCATCCGTGACCTGGCCAGGGACATGGATCAGAGCGTCTACGAGACGCGAAAGGCCTTGGTCTATCTCAAGGGAGCAACTCTGAGCTGGGGGGATTGGTCGGCCTACAGTGTCTCTCCGGCAGGTGAGAAATTTATTGAACTACAGGTTCAGGCTGAAAAGCCCGAGGTGATCGCCGATATGCTATGCGACACTTGTCTGTTGGAGATCGGTGAGGCGCTCTCGGAACGAGAGGCCGATATCTTGGGGTGTTTTTCAAGTCGGCCGATAACGCGCCATCAGCTTGTGGTGGACACGGGACTCAGCCTGCACAAGGTGCGGGAAGGTCTTATGCTTCTGCAAGGTGCGCGCTTGGTAGGAGTGCGCTCTTCCCGCGTGTTTCACCTTTCTCCAGAGGGACAACGATTGGATTATTTGTTGCGTAAGCAGCTGGTTTCATCGGGAGGATAATATGAATAAAAATCGAAGTGTGGACTATTCATTCGTGGGGGCCGGCGAGGGCGGGGGCCGGATCGCGGCGACTTTTGGCCGGATGGGCTACGTCGCCGGTGCGATCAATACGTCCTCCAGCGACCTAGATGGCCTGAAACGGTTGCCGGCCAGTCACCGGCTGCACATCCACACCGGCCTGGGGGTCGGTGGGGCGGGGCGAGATCCATCGGTGGGCCGCGATGCGGTGCTGGCGCACGAGGTGGAGATCCGCGATTTCATGCGCGACCTCGTGAGCCAGGCAGACCACGTCATGCTATGCGTCGGTGGTGGCGGGGGCACCGGCACCGGGTCGATGGGCGACCTGGCCCGCATCCTGATCCGGGATCTTGGCCGACCGGTGGGAATCATTTACACGCTGCCCGGCGACGAGGGGACGTCAGCTCTGGCTAATTCTGTCCGGGGGCTGCGCGGGCTCTACCAGCTCGCCGAGGCGGGGTCCGTTTCGCCTCTGGTGCTGGTGGACAACGCTCGTGTCGAGGAGCTCTTTCCCGAGGTGAGTGTAGGCCACCTTTGGGGCAAGATCAACCAGCACATTGCTGACGTGTGGGACTCATTCAACAGGTTGAGCACCCGCCGGGGCTGGCAGGTCGCCACTCTCGACAGCATGGACTATTATCTGAATGTGGTCCAGGCCGGCAAGTGCGCCTCGTTGGGCCGGGCTATCATCCAGGATCTCAAGAGTCCGTTGGCTCTAAAGCGAGGGGTGAGCGAGGCGATGGCCTCACTGGTGCGGGGCTACGACCTGGCCACGGCCTCGGCGATCGGCGTCATCGTCATCGGCTCGGAGGGTACGTTGAACCATCTGCCGAAAGATTATCTCGGAGATGGGTTCAGAGCCATCGAAAGCATCTTGAGCGGGGGACATATTGTGCGGGGGGTTTATGCCGACGAGCGATACCGTCACCTGCACGTGTACGTGTTCGCCAGCGGGCTAGACCTGCCGGCGAGGGTCCACGACCTGGCCGCTGAGGCTCAGGTGCAAATGAACGCGCTGCGTGAAAAGATGTCACAGCGGAGCGACCCGCTGGACATGGACTTTTTGGAGAACAACTGGCTGGGCTTGTCGCGTCAGCAGCAGGGCAACGGCAACGGCCTGGACACGGCGTTCTCGTGGATGGACGGGGGCGGTGGCTCGGGCCGGCGGTTGCCGGCGAGGAGTGGGCTGGCGGCGTTGGCGGAGCGGAAAAAGAGGAGAGGAGGGAGGTAAGATGCAAAAGATCATTCATAAGGGCAGGACATTCGTGGCGTACGCCGTAAAGGAGCTCGTCCGCAGGACGGGACGGGGACGGTCTGCGTGGGCGCGCTACCTGGTAGGCCGGTTGGCCGGTGGCACGCGGTTCGAGTTTCTGTTGGGCTTCCTCTCGGCGGCTGAGGTGCGGGCTTATGTTGGCCGGCTGCCGGCAGGCTGGTCGGCAGTCCGGGCGATGTGGAATCAGATGATCGAGCGGCTGGGCGTGGCGCAGGCGCTGGTTCTCGGCGATGGGCTGCGGGAGAACGTGCTGGCTTTGGTTTAGGGAGGAAAGGCAATGGCTCGTCCAACTCACAAGGCTGTCGCCGACGAATTGAACGTGCCCATCAGCTCGGTGGCTATCGTGAGGGAAGTGCTGGCCGGCACGTCCGCTGATGCCGTGCGAGCCCGGCGGGATCGCGGCATATCAGATGCCGCCCGTTGGCTGGCGGAACGTCGACGCTGTGCGGATGCGGCGGCCGCCATCTGCAATTCTGTAATCGCAGCGATACGGGAGATCGATGGAATCCCGATGGAGGAAATCATGAGAACTGGAACACTTTTTATCAGGGTATCCTTGGACAGGATCGAAGACAATCCATTCCAAACGCGGATCGAGTATGGCGACGTCGGTGAGTTGGCCGAATCGTTGCTCAAGATGCGGCCTGTCCGACCCGAAACCTCCGGCCTTCTCCAGGTACCGCCGGCGAGGATCGTCCTCAATGGCCACGTACTCAACCCCGCCGAATACGGCGGCGTCGCCCCCTGCCTCGGCGACGAACCCCACGCCCGCGTCCAACTCGCCGCCGGCCACCGGCGTTATCGGGCGTTTCAGTCTCTTCACGAAGGACGCGACGAGTATGCTACTTTTCCTGTCGACGTCCAGGTGTTGGACGACCGGGCGATGGCCGACATCGCCTGGGAGGAAAATGCCAAACGTAAGAACTTGAACGCAATCGAGGAGGCGCAGGCGTTGCGCCGGGCTATGGAGCGTTTCGGCTGGAGCCAAGCCAAGGTGGGCCTGCGGTGGGGGTTGAGCCAATCGGCAGTGGCAAACAAGCTTAGATTGTTGGGGCTTCCCGAGGATGCACAGGCGGCTATTCGTAGCGGCCAGATCTCGGAGCGGCACGGTCGCGCTCTTCTCAAAGCTGCCGGCAAATCGGAGCGCATCTACGAGCGTGCAGCTGAGGATATCCTCCCGCCGATGGTTGTTCTTGAAATAGAGAAGAAGGCGGAGGCGCATTCGTTGGTGAGTAAACAGCATTTTTGGAAGGTGACTGCCGAGGGCGATCCTCGATGTCGGGTTTGTGGTGAGTCGGCAGCCGCCATGACTTCGGGGAAGGTGTATTGGGATGGGAAGGAGGATTTTCTTTGCCTGGCGTGCTATCGGGCTGCGACCGGTTGGGTGCCTCCATCTGTGGCTCAGGCTGAACAGGTTATCAAACGGGCGATCCAGGCTGAAAGCCGGCGGCTGGATATGGCCGAGTGGCCGTTTGATGTGGTGGTCGGCCAGGGCGATTCCCAGATCAGATCGGCGAGGTGTGTTGACTGTCAGTTTCGGGAGGCACAAGATGATGTGGAGTGGTGTTTGGATGCGGCATGTTTCAAGAGAAAGAGAGTACATTGGTATGGTTATCTCAGGGCCCGGCTGCACGAACATCTCCTGAAAATTTTCGGAGATACTGCGCCGGTAGATGATGGATATGACGGGTATGACCTGCGCAGCACCGACGAGGTCGACGTTGCGCTGGTGAGGGATGGCATTTGTGCGCCGGGCAAGTGCAAGCGGCTCAGATTCCGGTATTACACGTATAAGACAGTGCATTGTCTCAAGCCGTGCGCCGAGTTGCCGTTTGGCTACAATTGCAACAACAGTTCGTCACACCGGGCTTGCCAGCAGCGGTATCTCAAGTCTTTGCAGAATAAGGATGAGGCGGTAGCCGAGGACCAGGCCCGGCAGGAAGCTGCCGGGCGGCGGGAAAGGGTGGGGCAATATCTGGCTCGGGCGCAACAAAGCTTGGCCCGGGCATTGCTGGATAAACATGATGGAGCATGGCGGGGGTTAATTCGGCTGTTTGATAGTCCAGTGCCGGGGAAGGATCAATCGGCAAGCGATTCGGCAATGCAGATTGCCAGACGGATGCTTGATGCACAGGCCAAGTATATCGAGTGGACTATCTGGAACGATGAGGATTCCGTTGAACAGGCCATTGGTCGGGTGAGGGATCATATGGCAAAGCTGGGGGTGGCCATGTTGCCCAGCCTCGATGATTTGATTCGCAAACTCGAGCGGATCGAACGCTTTGTCCTCTACGATGCTTTTCATCCGCGATCCGATCTGACCCTGGAGCAGGTCGACGGCAACATGGATAATGTGGACAAGATAGGCGTCCAGCTGGAGGAGATGTACCAGGCACAGCAGATCTCGGCTGATGATTACGATCTTTTTGCCAAGCGTCTGGCGGCACTCGAGCAGGCCCTGAATATTTCCCGGGAAATGGCTCGTATAGACTCGGCGGATTCTGAATAGAGACACAACTATGAAACAGCAGCTTTCTCTTCTCGAGAATATGAGACTCGATTTAGAGGGTGCAATGGAACTGAGTCTCGACAGCCTGCAGGAATATGGCCGGCGATACCGTCACTGGGCTGTGGCTTACAGCGGCGGAAAGGACAGCTCAAGTACCGTAACCTTTGTGGCCTGGGCCATTCGATCTGGTCTGGTGCCGCGCCCGGAAACACTGACTGTGCTCTATGTTGATACGCGAATGGAGTTGCCACCACTGCAACAGACGGCGATGTGTTTGATGAGAACACTGGAAAGCCAGAAATTCAATACTCAGGTGGTCGTGCCAGAGATGGATAGCCGGTTCATGGTCTACATGCTTGGGTACGGCGTGCCGCCTCCATCGAACACATTCCGTTGGTGTACGTCCAAGATCAAGGTCGAGCCGATGTATGCAGTATTGGATGGATTGAGGCGAGAGCATGACGAAAAGTTTTTGATGATTACCGGTGTTCGCCTCGGCGAGAGTGAGGCACGGGACCAGCGCATTGCCATCAGCTGTTCGAAGAAGAGCGGTGAGTGTGGCCAGGGTTGGTTTCAGATCTCACCACCCGATAGCGTGGCTGATGTACTTGCTCCGTTGCTGCATTGGCGTTTGTGTCATGTATACAATTGGCTCTACGATGACGGCTCTATCGGTCATGGATACGATGTGCGAGACATCGGCGTCGTCTATGGACTTGGGGAAGTGCGTACCGGTTGTGTTGGATGTCCACTGGCCTCGCGAGACGTGGCGCTCGAGCGGTTGTTGTGGCAGGATGAAGAAAATGGTTGCACGTGGCAGCATCTCCGGTCGCTGCTTGAACTCAAACCGTTGTATCGTGAGTTAAAGAAGCCACGTTGGCGCAAACGGAAAGCGAAACCGGAGAAACGCCAGGATGGCCAGTGGTCAAAGAATGTTCAGCGGATGGGTCCGCTTACGATGGAGGGCCGCGCTTATGGCCTGGAGCAGGTGTTGAACATCCAAGAAAGATCGCGAGTTGATCTCATCAATGCAGAGGAAGAGACGCGAATTCGTGAGATGTGGTCATTGGATATGTGGCCACACCAATACCGGCTATCCGGCTGACAAGCGATGGCAAATTGGTAGAGCAGGCGCTTTTGTTGTGAGGGTATATTGATGAAACCACGGCCGGCATTGCGGTATTTCGGAGGAAAATGGCGACTTGCGCCGTGGATCATCGGTCATTTTCCCGACCACGTTTGCTACGTCGAGCCGTTCTGTGGTGCGGCTTCGGTGTTTCTGCGAAAGAGGCCTGCTCAGTTCGAGGTGATCAACGATCTCGATGGTGAGGTCGTCAATTTCTTTCGGATGCTGCGGGATCGCACTGATGAGTTCATTTATGCTATCCAGGCGACGCCGTACAGCCGGCGGGAATACGAGCTGGCCTGGGAGTGGGAGAACATTGGCTCGGAGCTTGATCCGCTGGAGCGGGCCCGGCTATTCTACATTCGGTCATGGCAGGGCTGGGCATTCCGGGAGGCTCAGAGGGGGAGAGGGGATGTTGTTGTATATCCTACCTGGCGGATCCAGCATTCAAACAATCGCGGGAAGTCGGTAATAACTGACTGGAACAAGGTCGATCACTTGCCTGCACTCGCCGGGCGGCTCAAGATGGCGTTTATCGAGAACGATGATGCTATCGACATCATTGGACGGTATGACCGACCCGAGACGTTATTCTACCTGGACCCGCCGTATCTGTCCGAACTGCGGTCGGAGCGATGGCGGCGGGCGTATCATTGCGAGGTGGACCGCGACTATCACGTCCGGCTTCTGGACCTCCTGATGGAGATCCGGGGGATGGCGATCATCAGCGGTTATCCGTCCGGGCTGTACAACGAGACGTTGGCGGGTTGGCACCGTTTCGAGACGCGGTCTCGGACGACAAATACGTCGAATCCGACGACTGAGGTGATCTGGGTATCGCCGTCGGCAACCGAAGCTAGGCTGCCGTTGTTTCAGAATTGCGGCGTGTAAGGGTCAAAGATGAAAGGAGAGAAAAGTGGAAGTGGGCGATTATTTTCGTTTTGCAATCGGCGATCTGGCGCGGCACGTGACGGATGGAAACGAGAGAGCAATCCGGCTGATGCTGGTCGGTCTGGGCGCGGAGATAGATCGGCATACTATAGATCCGGGTGAAATGGTGCACCGCGACTTTGTCATTGGTCTGTTGGCAACATACGGGGGCACCGAAACCGGCGACCGCTTGAGAAAAGTTTTAGGCTACAGACTACCCATTAACGGGGAACGCTAATTATGGAGTCCATAATGTTGATGAGAAGATTTTATGATGGGAGGGAGTGAGCGATGGATGAGAGAACGCAGAAGCTATTCTATATTGGGGCAGATGTCTATTTCGATCTTGATATCGTCAAGGTTGACGCGATTTTGGAGAAGGCAGGATTAAATGCTGTGGCAGATGACCTGGAGGTATGCCAAGAGGCGGTCAGGACCGCTATTGGTGAGGTTCATTTCGGAAATAGGATGCGGGCATTTGGGGGACTGGTGATCGTGGGGTCGCGTCTATCAGCATTCACCAAGTTAAAAACGGAACTCGCTGCGCTTTTTTTCGCAGAGCCAACTATTCAGCTATCGTTGAGCCCACTGGAGGCATGGTGCATTCTATCTGTGAGAACTATCCAGAGCGTTGTCGCCAAGACGCCAGCGCTGCGGGCTGTTGCCGATGACGGTTGGGGCGGTGTTGCGGGGGAGTAGAGGATGGCAATAGTAAAGGCGATAACGCTCTGGCAACCCTGGGCCAGCCTCGTTGTTCATGGCCTGAAAGAATATGAAACGAGGTCGTGGTATACAAGGTACCGGGGTCCACTGGTCATCCATGCTGCAATGCGATCAGTAAGAAAAAGCGATTTCAATTTTTATTATGATCTGTTGGAAAGGTGCAATCTCTGGAAGAAAGAATTGGTGCCCCGTGCTGCCCTCGTTGGAATCGTGGAATTGGAAAATATTTTTCCTGCGGAGGATGTAACAGTAGGCAAATGGGAATTGCATTTGGGTGATTATTCTAGCGGGCGGTTTGCCTGGAAGCTTGTGAATCCTCGTCCATTGCCTTGTTCCATACCTATGCGTGGCCAGCAAGGGTTGTGGTCTGTTGTCTGGGATGACGACTGGCTATCTAATCCTCCGGTAAAGATGAAAGAAGATTTTCGTGATTACCGTTGGTAAGGTGAGATTGATTATTTCTCAGGTCGGTCACATTTTTATGCGAGTTGGTATTTTTCCTGGGCGCTGTGGCCGCGATTATTATTTGCAGAGGATTGGTAGAGTGCGGGCAAGAGAGCTACTCGCACATATGGGTGCCGGTGATGAGATCCAGGCTGAGTATATCGAGGCTGACGATGTATTGTTATTTAGCCAGCCAAGGGGCTAATAGGGAAGAGATGATGGCAGAACGGGGAACAACCAGCAAAATACTACTTATCGGGGTTGTTAGTTTTGTAGAGTCAATGCGTGTCCTCGACGAGGTCACCGTTCGTTATAAGCAGCGTGACAACGATGGTCAAGCCATCTGGATCGAAGTTGGGAATAGCGCCAGTGGTATCGTCATCCAGGTGGAGCGGTTCAATGGTGAGACGTTCGAGATCGACGCAGCGCTGACAGCCGAAGCGATCTGGGTCGTGGCAAAGCATCTGGATGCGCGATGACTACAGTACGCGAACTACATGACAAAGCAATGTTTCTAGCTCAGCTGGCTGTGGTAGCGCGTGACCGGGACAAGGACGAAGCCCGCGCACGTGATCTAGCGCGGCGGGCGTATGAGCTAGAGCGACAAGCTGCTGAGCTAGTCCCGGTGACCAAAGAGTCAGAGCCTACCCGGTCTGTACTTTATCGCAGTGCTGCCTCTCTGGCCTACCAATGCCGGGAATTCGAGGCTGCTCTGGAGCTCGTCGCTGAGGGAGTTACGGTTGCAGATCCAGGTCAGACAAGCCTGGGCTGGATCACACGATGAAGGGAGGTATATGTGATAGAGGGGGTTGATTATCTTTTATGGGCGTTCAAATTTCACCTGACAAAAGATCTCGATCCGGTGGATGCCTGGCACGAGGCTCTCGGAAATTTTGCTGAGGTGTACGACCCCGGAGCCGATCCGAGGCCGATAACAACTTTGTCGAGGGCGATAGAGGTGACTCTGCGGTATATCGGTTCACAAGAGGACGATAAGGGTGAGGAGAAGGGAGAAAGTGAGTAGGAATATACGGCTGAGATACCGTGATGATTATAGGACCAACCAGGTAATGATTTTAGAGTGGCGACTGCACGAAAAGGGTATTGAGCTGCTCGTTGGGGGACCTGGTTTTGAGATCGGTGGATTCAGTATTGGTATCTATGCACGGCGGCAGATACAAAATGTATTGGATACATTCACTAACCAGCACTCTATTCCCAAGTACGATTGGGTGGAGCACCCAAGGCTGTACACGGCCATTTATACATTTACCAAGCCGGTAAAGTTTGCGTCATATCAGGGTCACAAAACACGGCTGGCAATTCATGCCGAGGAATGGACGGAGTATGATTCAATTGCCAGAACCGTCACCGTCCATGAGCAGGGCGAGCGGAGCTGGTGGCGGTGGTTAGGCCGCTATCGGTTTTGGGACGCGTGTGAATTTCTGAGGCATGGTATTGCCATAGGAGAGGAGAGGTAAGGATGGCAAAGCAAGAAAAAAAGCTGGATCTATCAAAAGTATTCCAGTCCTTAGTTGAGATAGCGAACAGAGGATACAGTTGCAGTTGGGATGAGGGAAGAGAGGTAAGGGTCGAACGCCGTCTGCTACTTGGGGAAGTTTTCTGGGATGATGAGGTGAAACCCGTCGATGCCGCGATCACTTACAGGAAGGACAGCGTGGACGGGGGTGGAACAATACAGATTTCTCCCTTTGGAAACTCTGAAATCAAGGTGGACCTCCTCATTACAGGCAAGGAGTTCCTGATGATCGTCAGGTTTCTATGTGAGGAAGGATTCGAGGAGCTCGGTGGGTACTTGATGGGAGAGAGGCATGGCGAGAGAATTCAGGATAGAGGAATTAGTGAGGATAAAAAAGACAGGTGAGTTGGTGAAGATCATGCAAGTCGGCGGCAAGTACTGCTTGAGGTACCGTGTCGGATCCGTCACGAACCCGGCTCAAGAGGGTTGGGCGTACGAAACCGATTTGGATCTTCCTCTCCTACAGGAGTGCAGTGATGGGCATTAAGACCCAGATCGAGTGGGCGGATAGTACTCAGAACCTGATGATGGGATGCGATGGCTGCGAGTTGTGGTCCAGAACGCGGGGAGGTACCTGCTACGCGGCGGATATAATCCGTCGGTACGCCGGCCGGCGGGGCTATCCGCCGGCGTTCGACCGGCCAACCGTTTTCCCCGCGCGCCTCGGTGCCATGCTGCGCTGGCCGGACTTGACCGGGACAGAGCGGCCGGATAAGCCCTGGCTCAACGGTTATCCTCGTATTGTTTTCCTGAATGACATGGGGGACACCTGGACTGAGAGCCTCCCTCTGGATTGGCTCGATCCCTACGTTGAGCCGATGGCCACAAGTCCTCACATTTATATGATCCTGACGAAGCGTGCCCGGCGCATGGCAGCCTATTTCCAGCGCCTTGGTTTTGTCCCGGCCAATTTCTGGCTGGGTGTGACGGTCACTGGCCGGGCCACTCTGGCCCGGTGGCGTACCCTGCAGGCCGTGCCGGATGCTACCCGGTTCTTGTCCGTCGAGCCGCTGCTCGAGGACCTGGGTCAGCTGGATCTCTCTGGCCTTGGTGCAGTCCTGGTGGGTGCCGAGTCCGGCTCTGGGGCCCGGCGGATGGAGCCCGCCTGGGTCGACAATGTGTTCGATGCTGCCAGGGTTGCCGGGATCAACTTCTTTTTCAAGCAATGGGGAAAGTTGGCCAACAATCCGGATCCGGCAGATCCCACGGCCAGGAAAAATGGCGGGATCTCGAAGGGTGGAGCTCAATATCGGGGTCGAACCTGGCGGGAGATGCCCCCTATAAGGAAATCATCAGAGAAAAAGTTGATTGACAAGTGAGAACTTGTATGGTATCATATTGTGAGATGAGTCGTGGGCGGGGGGAACTATGGAGATGAATGGCCAACAACGACGCAATCGACGAGGCAATAAAAAAGCTGCGGGACAAGCGGGCGCTATTGATGCGTCTGCAACCGTGTACTGTTGTTGTCCATCTCCCGCCACCTGGTGAGCAAAAAAAAGTTCACATTGAGGTGACCGCCAGGTTGAATTGAGATACAAAATTTTTAATGGCTATTGTGAGATGAGGACAGTCCCGGCCTGACTGATCTCACGGCTAGCTAGCGACGAGGGGCACTCACAGGCTGGGATAATGTGAGTGCCAGCGGTGTGACCCGGAAAGGAGCGCCGCCTTCCCCGAGGAGGGGAGGGCGGCGCTTTTTGTTTTTATCCATTCGAGATCGAGAAGGAGGCTTATCGTGATTGATTGGGGTCAGATCATTCAAACGGTGCTGGAGGCGGTGTTGACGATAGCGCTGCCGGTCGTTGTCGGATATGCGGTCACGTGGCTGCGGACGCAACGGGAATCGCTGCTGGCGCGCCTCGACGAGAAGGCACGGTTCATGGTCCAGGACGCCGTGCGGATCGCAGTGCAGGCAGCGGAGCAGAGCGGCCTGGCAAAGCACATCGCTGACAAGGCCGAGGAAAAGAAGCGATTTGCCCTGGATTTTGCCGAGAAGTACCTGGCAGAGTGGGGCCTCGAGATGGACCTGGATGTATTGGCCGATATGATCGAGGCCGAGGTGCACCGGCAGTTCAAAGATCCGCAGCGGGTTGTAGCATTCAGGTAAGATGGACTTTGCCGAGCTATTGCGCAATCCCTCGGCCTGGACGCTGATAGCGCTCCTGGCGTATGCCATCTACAAGGAGCGCGGGCGTATTTTCGGCTTGTTCGAGCGCCGGGCTGATGCATCGCGCGAGCGGGACAAGGCCGATCTGCATTTTGACGAGTTAGCCCGGCAAAAGGTGTTGCGGGATGGCGATTATAGTCACGAGTTGATGCAATTTTTCCTGCAGATCTTTGAGACGGAGCGGATGGAACGGCGCTCCGTCATCCGGGAGGCAATGGACCAGACGGGGACGACGCGGCACCTGGCGGATGAGGCCATAACGGTGATGAAGGATTTTGCCGACATTGCGCGGCGAATGGTGGACCACCAGGACAGGCGGGACGTCGAATTGCTCAAAATAGAGGAGACGCTGCGCGCCGTGGGGTTCGTATTGGCTAAACTCTATTTCAGACAACAGGGACAACAGAGGGGATATTCTGACTTGGTCGTAGAGATGGAGGCTGATGATGTCCAAGGCGGCGGATGAGCATACCCGGCAATATTTGTTCAAACTGATGAGCCAGGTGCCAGGTGAGTTGAAGGAGCTGGCCGAGGTGCTGCGCACGCTGAGCAATCTGCTGCACCAACGCGCTAATCGCGTGCGTGACGACTCGGACAAACTGCGATTTGACTCGGACCAGTTGATGGAATGTGTGGTCAAGCTGCGCGCCATAGTTAATGATCTATTAGATACGACCAACAAGACTGTATCCATTGAGCCGATGATGAATATGTTGGAAGACGACTCGGAAGAAAAAGCATGACGTGGGTCGATCAAGAAGAGTCGTTGCCCTGGGAGCAGCGGCTCGATGAGACGACAGAGCAATACCGCGCATTTTGCGATTACCGGGATATGGCCAAGGCCAGTCTTAACGCGCTTTGGGAATATTACCGGTCCACTTGCGCCGATCCACCGACCAAACGTCTGCGGACGCTCGCCGAGTGGAGCAGCAACTTCAGCTGGGTGGCTCGGCGAAAAGAGTGGTGGGCATTTGCCGACGAGATCAAGAGGGAAGCGGCCCTGTTGGCCACCAGGGAGATGGGCGAGCGTCAGGCTCGCGACGCCGTCAAGATCCAATCGGCGGCGATGGCAATTCTCGATCTATTGGCCGGCTACGACGAGATGACCGGAGAGTTCGTTTTGAGAGAGGATGCCGAATACCGGTTCCAGGACGTGGTGCGGCTTTTCAAGACCGGCGTGGAGGCTGAACGCGTCGCCCGTGGCGAGGCGGCGACCATCATTGAGAAGCGCCGGCGGAAAACAGATCTCTCTCAACTCTCCGATGAGGAGCTGGATGCGTTGGCCGACGAGGAGGACGACTAATGGCGACTTCCTCTGCGCTGCGGGAATTGGCCCAGCGCGAGCGCGCCCGCCGGCGGTTTTATCATTACTGCCGCCGGGTCAATCCTCATTATCCTGATGATGCTCCACACCTGCGATTGTTGTGCAGGACATTGGAACAGGTCGAGCGGTTTGTGGTCACGGAAGGTGCGGAAGGTATCGGCAGATTGATGATCTTTATGCCACCGCGACACTGGAAGTCGCAGACCTCGAGCGTGCTATTTCCGACGTGGATCTTGGGCCGCAATCCGGATGTGCCGATCATCATGGCCAGCTATGCTGGCGATCTGGCGCATAAACATTCGCGGCAGGCGCGCAATATTATTCTGCTCGATAACGAGTTCTCGGTGCTCTTTGGAAAAAAGAGCGACCGAAAGGAGCCTGTGAGTCTCTCGGCCGACTCGCAGGCAGTACAAGAATGGTCGATTGACCGTCACATCGGGGGGATGCGCGCTGCCGGCGTAGGTGGCGGTATCACCGGGAGTGGATGTCGTATCCTCATCATCGATGATCCGCACAAGGACAGAAAAGAGGCGGAGAGCAAGACCATTCGGGATGATATAGATGATTGGTTCCGGTCGACGGCTTATACGCGAGTCGAGGGCAACGGGGCCATCATCATTATCATGACGCGGTGGCACCGCGATGATGAGGCCGGGCGGCTGCTGAAGCGGATGAAGGAAGATCCTCTCGCCGATCAATGGCATGTGCTCAAGCTGCCGGCGTTGGCCACCGAAAGCGATCCGCTGTCCCGGCAGCCCGGCGAAGCGCTGTGGCCGGAATATCAATCTGTCGAAAAGTTGCATGCGATCCGGGCCAATACGTTGCGGTACGAGTTCAATTCGTTGTTCCAGCAGGAACCGATCTCGCCCGAGGACAGTGTGGTCAATCCTGCGTGGTTTGAGACTGTAGACCACGCACCTGCAGGATTGCGCTGGATGCGGTATTGGGACCTGGCCGTGTCGACCAAAAAGCGCGCCGATTTTACGGCTAGTGCACGGGGAGCGCTATCCAGCGATGGCTATCTCTACATCGCCGACATGGTGCGGGGCCGGTGGGAATGGCCCGACGCACACGGTCAGATCGTCGCTCTGGCCGCCATGGAGCCCGGTGTTGCTATCGGGGTGGAGACAAACGCATTTCAGCTGGCCGCGTTCCAGCAGTTGATGCGCGAGCCGGCGCTGGCGAATCGTGAGATCCGCCAGGTGCATTCAGAAAGTGACAAGCTCTCGCGAATGTTACCCTGGGCACGGCGGGCAAAGGTCGGCAAGGTGCGGCTCGTGCGGGGACCATGGATCGCCGCCTTCCTGGAGGAGGCCACCGATTTCCCGGCCGGACAGAACGACGACCAGGTGGACGTCGTCAGCGGCATCACCGAGATGCTGGCCAACACCGGGCCGGCGGCCGGTCAAATAATCAATGAAATAGACCCGGCAATCTACAAGAACAACCCTGCCGAACGCTATGGCTGGCGCTACGGCTGGCGTGTTCCCGATGATACGAGTCTGTTTCCTAAGCGGAAGGCATGTCTATGGCAAAGAAGGGGCTGAGAGGATTGGGAGAGCGGATCATCTCCGCTCTGGGTGGAATCACAAAGTCAGAGAAGAGTGAAATCGCCCGCCGGGCGTACGAGGCGGGTTATGGCGATGGCAATGACGATCCCCAGAGCGGCGACATTGCGCCGGGAGGATTCGGGTACCGCCGGGCCACAACCGGTGGGCTGCGCGATTTCACCCGGATCGACCACGATCGTATCCTCGGAATTGTCTGGACGCTCTATCAGTCCAATCCCATTGCTAAACGTGCTCTCAAAATTATCACCAGCTATATCCTCGGTGACGGTGTCAAATTGCAGATCGAGGACGACGATCTGACGGCCATTATCGAGGATTTTTGGCGCATCAATCAGCTTGATCTCCGTTTGGAAAAATTCATCCTGCAGCTATCGCTGTGGGGCGAGCAGATTTTCCCCGTTTTTGTCCGTCGTTCCGATGGGCGCGTCCGACTGGGATATGTGGACCCGGCCGATGTGGACAACATCATCGCACATCCTGAGAATTCTATGGAGCATTGGGCTGTCGTCGTCCGGCCGTACACCAGCGCGACCGAAAACTGGCGCGTCTACCGCGTGATCCGGGAAGACGATGACGTTGTGATGAGTGTCGGTGTCGAGCTCGATGGCGATGATTCACCTGTGTCATTCGAGCAGGTGCAAAAGGCCAGGAATCCTGGAAAGTTGGTCACCGCCGATCAAGCCAATTTGGAGACCTGGGAAAAAGAAATGCTGGCCAAACACGGTCTGGAGACCTACTCCGGCTCGTGTTTTCTTTTCCAGGTGAACAACGTCAGCAATCAACCGCGCGGCTTTTCCGATCTGCTCCAGGAGGCGGATTGGATGGATCAGCACGACGAGACGCTCTTTGCTCTCGCCGATCGGGAGCAGATGGCGGGCTACTTTTCCTGGGACGTCACGGTCGAGGGAGCTGATGAGGCGCGGGTTAAAAGCCGGGCAGCGGAATTACGGGCCAATCCGCCCAAGCGGGGCAGCGTCAACGTCCATAATGAGAAAGAATCGTGGAACTTTAATTATCCTGACCTGAAACAGGCGCCCACCATCGCAACCGCCGACGCGCTTTTGAAGTTCATTCTCGGTGGTTTGGGGTTGCCGAAGCACTGGTATGGCTCCGGCGACGAGACGAATCGCGCGACGGCGCAGGCGCAGGGTGATCCGACTTGGAAAACGCTCAAGCGCCGGCAGGCCTACGTACGTCACATGATTTTGTTCATGTTGCGTTTTGCGCGCGACCAGGCAGAGATTGCCGGTGCCTGGCGGCCGCGCATGAACGACAGCGGCCGGGCGATGGATAAAATTGTCGCTGTCATGCCCGAGATGACCGTCAAGGACATCTCGGCCATCACCGGCGCTATGATCAGCATGACCTCCTCGTTGATGATCGCGGTCGAACAGGGATTGATGTCGTACGCGCACGCGGTAGAGACCTGGGCCAAGTTGATGGCCGAACTCAACATCCATATCGATCCCGAGGCCGAGATAGTTGCGATCGAGGAGGAGCGCAGAAAAGACGACCTGACCGTCACCGCAAATCGCAACAGTTGGTTTGCCAAGCATGGTTCGCTTGCTGACGACGGCGATGATGCGATAGCGGCATCTGTGCCGCCAGCGAAAACGACGTGACGGTAAAAAAGCAGCAATACATTGACAAACTGGACAGCATCGCTGCGCGATACGGCAAGATGGAGGATCAGACCATCCGTCGATCGATCTCTATGCTCAAGGATCTACGCCGGCAGATCGCTGCCGAATTGGCGACGGCAGAGAATTTCTCGGCTTACCGGCTCGGCGAATTGAATCGCAGCCTGGAGCGGCTGATCGCCGAGTACGAGGTTGAGCTGACGGCCCAAGTGCGCGGGGCATTCGAGCAGGCCGTGGCGGATGGCGCACAATCCGTCGTCGAGCCGCTGCGATCGATCGGGTTGACGACGGCTTTTTACCAGCCCAGCCGCGCTCAGATCAATACCGTGCTCGATTTCAGCGTGGATCTGATCAAAAACATTGCGGATGAGGTCCGGTCCAAGGTTAACACTCAAATACGGCTCGCCGTGCTGGGCGAGCGGAGCCCGCTGGATGCGATGCGGGGGATCACCGATGCTCTCGGCGTCGAAGCGCGGGCGGGCGTGTGGGCCAAGCGCAAGCCGGTTGTCAAGGGGGTCGCTGCGCGGGCCGAGGCGGATCTGCGCACCGAGATGCAGCGCGTCTTCAACCTGAGCAGCCACGCCCAGCAACGTGATACGGCACGGGTGGTGCCGGGATTGCTCAAGCGGTGGATCTCTGCCGGTGGCCGCAATTCGCGGGAAAGTCATCTACGACTGCATCATGAAACGCGCATCAATCCTATTCCCATCAGCAAACCGTTCGTCATGCGCGACCAGCGGGGCACGGCAAAGTTGATGTATCCCGGCGACCCCAGCGCGCCGGCCTGGGCAGTGGTGAACTGCCGGTGCCGGATGGCGACAATCCATCCGACGATCGGAGTTATCGGCAGCAATCTCGATGGCCGGATTGCTGCGGAATTGGAGAGGCGGTAGCAATGTCCCAATTTACCTGGGATGAATGCATGGCCAGGATGAAAAAGGAAGGCTATTCTCAGGAACAGGCTGAGAAAATTTGTGGCTCGATCTGTTCCAAGAAGGAAGCCGTTGCCGTTGGTCCGGACGAGGAACACACCGGCGTCATGGTGGCATTTTTCCTGCCTCCGGACGTGGCGCAGGAATTGGCTGTACCTGGTGGAGAGAAGCCGGAGGCATTGCACATCACCCTGGCCTACCTGGGTGATGTGGACGGGATCAGTGACCCAGATCGATTGAAAGCGGTTCTACGGGCCTGGGCGGCCCGGCGTCCATTCATCGAGGGAACGATCTCGGGGACGGGCCGGTTCGATGCTGGCGAGGACGGCATGGAGGCATTTTACGCTTCGTTCGATGCACCTGCACTGCCTGCCTGGCGGCAGGAGTTGGTCGGCGAGCTCGAGGCCCACGCCTTTCCGGTCAGGAAGGATCATGGTTTCACGCCTCATATAACACTGGCCTATTTGGAGAAAGGCCAGCCGGCGCCGGTCGATGGAGTCAAGTCGCAGAAGGTGCGGTTTGACCGGCTGGCGTTGGCGCTGGGGGAGGATGTGGTCCAGTTCGATCTGGTAGCACTCGAGCGGCAAACAGAGTATCACGAGGTGGCTATCGCGCCGGCGGCGCCAGATGGTCTCACCGGCCGAACGTGGGATGTGACGATCATCGGAGCGAAATCGGCCGGGGATGTGGTCGCGATCGGTGGACGGGAATATATCCGGAGCAAGAATGGTCGATTCTATTCCTGCGACGCGCTCAAAGAGAGCGTGCCGCTTTGGGATGGTGTCAAGGTTTACGATAATCATCTTACTGACGAGGAATTCGAGAAGCGTCAGGGGATGCGCTCTGTCGAGGGCGAGTGGTTGGGCAACATTGTCCAGCCCCGGTGGGAAGAAGCCACGAGGAGGCTGTGTGGAATTTTCAAGGTTGTGGATGATGGATTAGCCAAAAAGTTAAAGAACGCCTGGGATCAAAAGATCTTGGGCGTGATCGGACTCAGCATTGATACTCTTCCGGTAGGGCGGCAGATGATGTTTGAGGGCAAATCTGTTCCCCTGACCGAGGGGTTTAGGCAAGTTTACTCCGTTGACTTGGTTTCAGAACCGGCCGCAGGTGGGGGCTTTAACCGTCTCATTGCGGCTGCAACAGAACGAAAGGAGATCGACATGGATCGTGAAGAGATTGTCCAACTCGTTCGCGAGATTGTTGCGGAAGCCCTTGACGCGAACAACGCTCAAGAACAACAGACTGAGCCGCCGGCTGTGGAGCCTGAGGAGGTGGTCGAGCAGGTGCAGCAGGCTGCTGCTGCTGCCGCTGCTGAAGTCGTTGAGGAAGTGCCGCCCGAGGCCGCTCCGGCGACTGTCGCTCAGGCTGCTGCCGATGCGGCGGCTGTCGCTGCGCAGCAAGCTGCCGATGATATAGCCGAGGAAGAAGAATCAGCTATGGAGGCCGTGCGGCGGCTGGAATGTCGCCTTATGCTGCGAGATCGTCTGGATGCTGCTCAACTGCCGGCGCCGATGAGTGCGCTCGTCCAGACCACATTTGGCAACCGAGTGTTTGAGGAGGCCGAGTTGAATGACTTTATCAAACGCGCCAAGGAGGCCCAGGCCGCGCTGGACACAACTGGTCGTGTGAGCGGCACCGGCCAGGCTCGTGGCAGCGTGCAGGTGGGTCTGGCACCTCGAGACGTGGCGGAGATCGAGTTCATGCGCCTCATGATGGGCAACACAGAATTCCGGGCGCTGGAGCACGTCGATGCTGAGTACGTCCAGGAGCGCGTGGCCGAGGCATACAAGGGGTGGATTCGCGCCGGGCGGCCGCGCTACAGCACGCGGCGAATCTCAGAGTGGGTCTACAACCTGCTCGACGGCGATCCGTTCACCGACCAGCGTGCATCCGAGGCGGTGACCACGTCCGGGATGACGAGCATTGTCAAGAATGCACTTAATGTCATGTTGGCAGCCAACTATGCCAAGAAGCATCTTTGGTGGGAGCCGGTTGTCCGGTCGGAGGAGGTTGATACTATCGACCAGGCGACGCTGGTGCGAGTTTACGGATTCGATACGCTCGACGTTGTAGAGGCTGGACAGCCCTACACCGAGTTGAGCTGGCGAGACGACGAGGAGACGGCAGACTTTCACAAACGGGGGAACTATGTGGGCGTTCACCTCGAGACGTTGCTCAGCGATAAGCTCAACATTGTCCGCAGCATCCCCGAGCGCCTGTCCATGTCCTGGTACAACACCATTTCGAGCCTGGTCTCCGCAGTATTCACGACGAACACTGCAGCCGGCCCGGTCCTGGGTGATACCGGTGCGCTGTTCAATGCCACGGCCGTCACCACTGCCGGTGGACATGCCAACCTGCTGACGGCCGCTTTGAGTTTTACCTCGTACGGCGCGGCTCGCACGGCGATGATGAAGCAGACCGATCAGTATTCCGGTGGCGGAACGCTGAAAGGCCAGAGAAGCCTTATTCAACCCAAATTCATGTTCGTGCCGGTCGACCTGGAAACTGCTGCGTTGCAGATCCGGAACTCGGAGTGCATCCCCGGCAGCGCGAACAACGACGTCAACCCCCATCATCAAAAGTTCGAGGTGGTGGTGGTGCCGAACTGGACCGACACCAACAACTGGGCGTTGCTCGCCGACCCGGTCGAATTCCCCGCCATCTGGCTCATTTTCTTGAGGGGTAAAAAGGTGCCGGAGCTGTTTACGGCTGACAGTGAGACGCAAGGCAGCATGTTCACCAACGACACGTTGCGCTACAAGGTCCGGATGATGACCTGGCGATTCAGTTCGACGTATGACTGTGCACCGGTCAGCGATTGGCGGCCGTTGCACAAGAACAACGTCAGCTGAGTGGGCATAAGAAAGGAGTAACGAACATGAAGAGTTGGAGTGAATTGAACCGGGGAGCCAAGATTGGTCTCGTGTTGGGCGGTATTCTGGCTTTGGTCTTGGGAATCTTTCTGCTGACGCCGGATTATCAGGAGATGGGAGTTACCAACCTGTCCAGCCTGCACTTGAGCGATACTGGAGAGACGGCAACGCCGGTGCTGCTGGTGAATCAGGACGGTGCCGGCAAGGTGGTCGAATTCCAGGACGGTGGCACGCCGGTCTGGTCGTTGACCAATGGTGGCTCGGTAGAACAATCGGGTGGTCAAACGTACAGCAATTGGCTCCGAGTGGCAGCTCCGACGGCGATCGCGACGGCCACGCCGGCGGTCGTGGTGGACAGCGCCGGTGTGTCAAATATCCTGGAGGTTCGAGACGGTGCAACGCCAGTGTGGTACGTGAGCAACGGCGGGACGTGGGTCTCAACAGGAGAAGGCACTCACAGCGGCGGCCAGACAGTCAACAATTGGAGTGAGGTCGCGGCGCCGACGGCGATCGCGACGGCCACGCCGGCGCTTGTGGTGGACAGCGCGGGGGTATCAAACATCCTGGAGGTTCGAGACGGTGCAACGCCAGTGTGGTACGTGAGCAATGGTGGGGACCTCGTCGCGGTAGGCGCATCGGACCTCCAGGGGAATCTCGGTGACAGCGGCGGTACTCTGACCGTCGCAGATGACCTGATGGTCGACGGAGCCGCCGACGCCACACAGCTGACTGTCCAGGGCCACACGACCCAAACGAACGATACACTTGTCGTAGAGCAGAGCGATGGCACTGATGTGTTCACTGTGGACGATAGTGGGAATATCGTTGTGGTTGGCACCGGTGACCTGCAGGGAAATCTCAGTGATAGTGGTGGTACTCTGACCGTCGCAGATAACCTGATGGTCGACGGGGCTGCCGATGCCGCACAGCTGACTGTCCAGGGCCATACGACTCAGACGAACAATATACTTGTTGTAGAGCAGAGCGATGGCACAGACAAATTCTACATCACAGATGATGGTCAGGTTACGATTGCTGGTGTGCCTGACAGTGATGATCAGAATTATGATCACGTCCTTACTATCAGCTACGAGATGTCGGGGACTGGAACAAAAGACCGAACTTATGGTCTCTTGATTGAAGGTACTCGGGCCGCCGGTCAGGAGTTGATATCTGGAGATCACGATGAGGCGGGACTGAAAATCAGAGTAGACACGGAGGCTACGCGGACGACCGCCGGCACGGTCCTTCGAGGAGCAGACATCGAAGCGAAGGCCGACAATCCGGACGGGGAAGTCTACAACCTCTATGGTGCGGCTATCACTGCAAAGAGCGATACCGGTGCAGGTGAAGTGTCGGAGATGATCGCGCTCCAGACGAATGTGCAAAACAACGCCACCGTGACTACAACGCTGATCTCGGCCGACTTTCGCAACATGCGCCAGGCAGCGACGGAGCCGACAAGTGAGTATGTGGTTCGTGTTCGTAATTCGTCGACCAGTGGGAGCGGTGCGGACGCCGGGATCTATCTGAGCAGCGATTATGGTAGCAGTGCGACGACGGACAGCTTCGATTACGGAATCGATTTCTCCGGTGCGGCACTCAATACTGCCGAGATCAAGGGGGAAAACGGAGAAACTATCGACAACGGGACGGACACTGCCTGGACGATCGGCGGTTTCACCTCATTCGAGGAGGCTTCGGTTATTGATCTATCGGCGGATTTCACTATCACGGCAACCACTACGTACCAGCCACTGACCGTCAGCGGCGCCGGTACCATCACCTCCAGCGCAACAACAGCGATAGCTGATGGCCCCACTGCCGGGGCACTGTTGATTCTAGTCAATGAGGATGATCAGGACATCGTCCTACAGGACGGAGCTAATATCTTGGCTGGAGGAAATATTACTCTGACAGCAAATGCCGACGACGCGGCCGTCTTTATCTGGGATGGCGCCGACTGGGTGATGTTGGCCTTCCACGATAACTAGCATGAACATCTTTGCTTACTGCACACTGCCGGCGCGCGACGCCGTGCACAAGGCAACCGGTGTTGAACCGATCACCTCGCCGCCGATGGTGGCGCATGAATTCGATCCGAAAGAACTTCAAGACCGGGATCTCATCTACATCCGGCTGCACGGTTTTGAGGATATAGGTGATACGTGGTTCGGCGAGGACCTGCGCGGGCCGAGGCTGCCGGCGTCGCTTCGAGCGGCAGCCATAAAGCCCTGGCCGGCATTAACGAGAGAGCACCTGAATGGGATCGATTTGGGCGGGGCTGCCGTCGTGCTGGCCAATTGCCACGGCGCGACCAGCCCAATGGTGCCGGCGCTCTATCGTGCCGGAGCCCAGGCGGTGGTCGCCGGGCCGGGTCCGAATCTGGCGGCAGGCGATCAGGTGGTCGGCACCGATACGCTGGTACGATGGATCATCCTCGCAGTGAGGTGCGGCCTTAGTATCCGCCGTGCAGTGCGGGTGGCAAAGATCCGGCTTGCGACAACTGCCTGGCGCGTCTCGGACCGGGATGCGCTGGGATTCAAAATCATGGAGGTTTGATCATGAACGAACGGTATATCGCATTTACCTTCCACGTTGGCGGCACATTGTCCGCCGATCAGACGTTTTACTGCGAGCTGCCAGTGCCCTGGACGCTTCTGGGCATCAAGGCGGCGGCATCGAACGACAGTGACGCTACGCTGGCTGCATCCGGTGGTGCGACCATCTCGGCCACGGTCATCGGCGACAGCGGTGATCCCGCCTACATCGAGCCCAGCAGCCCTGCGGCGATCGATGCCGATGAGCTGGTGACGCTGACGCTGGATCACGACGGTAGCACTGGCACGGCAGCGGATGACGTGTCGGTCATCGTCATCGGCCTCGTCGGTGACGGTTAAAATTGGCCTCCCCCCTTAAGGCCAGGTGCCCGGCGCTTTGAAAAGCGTCCGGGCACCTGAAAAACCAGGGAGTGTTGATGAAGGAGAGAATTTTAGCAGCGGCCTGCCGGCATCTGGATGTAGATGTGAATGACGTGCTGTCGTGGCGTGTCTACGACGATCGCGTCGTCATGATCGTTAATCGGGGCATCGCAGGTTGTCCCAAATACGAGGTCCCGCTGGCGCAGATCGAGACTCCTACACGTGGCAAGGTCTCCCATGAGGGGATAAAAGTTTTGCTCGAGAC
>Ga0180433_10001685_pt1 | contig 36482 bp, 24 predicted proteins | sample SS_ome_8_FD_132980 | JGI IMG/M metagenome (GOLD analysis project Ga0180433, IMG submission 132980) | Hypersaline lake sediment archaeal communities from the Salton Sea, California, USA - SS_1_D_1 metaG | ecosystem: Environmental > Aquatic > Non-marine Saline and Alkaline > Hypersaline >... | reverse complement strand
GCTGGCACAAATAAAATACTATACACAACTGATTCCATGGTCAGAATAGGCCAACTTAATACTGGGCAGAAAAGTTCAAACTTCTTAATCAAGAACCTCCAGCTGTTGGTTGAATAAAGGGGCAATATGACTGTATATGATAATAATGTGATATTTGTAAAGCTAAGTAAAGATATCGCGAGCACAGGAGGTCTAACGCTTGAAGAAGATTATGAGTTTTACTTTACAAGTACATATTCTCCACTATATACTTCTGTACGAAGAGTTAGATTAGATTTAGGTAATGTTATTAGGGATATACCCGAAGATACGATTAATCTAGCAATATTTGAAGCGAGTTTAGAAGCAGATGCTTTAACTTTTGGTACGGCTCCTACTTCTGGAAATGAACAAGAGTTTTTCTTATTTGCCAGACGAATGTATGTAACATGCTTGGCTGAAGTTATTTTATTAGGAAGTATATTGGGTAGCGGAGGTGCTGCTAAATCTAAGAGATTAGCGGACTTAGATGTCTCGTATGATGGCCGAACAGATGAATTACTAAAAAAGGCATTGTCTTGCATGGCAAGATTTGAAGCTGTATTAACATCAGCAGGTGAAATTGGTCCCGGAACAAGCCAGAAACCACAATATGTTGTTAAGGGTGAATATGATATAGATAGACCAGTTATAGGGCGTCAATGGCAGCCTACAGTAACTTATAATGGCGCAGATGCAGAAATACCTGCTGCGAATATTAAATCTAAATTAACTACCCAGCGGCGGTGGAGCAGAGATTTTAGATGGCCAAGCCGCTGGAATTCTAGATGGGACTATTAAAATATGGCATATGATCCTTATCCTAGTGTAACAAATTATAATCCGTATTCTGCGAATACTGCATTATATCCGGTGGCTAGCGGGACTACCGAGATAGATTTAAGAGCAGAATTCCGAAGGTTTTTATATGGTTACGGAAGGGAAATTCCGAAAGGACAACGAGGATTACTTAGAAGAATGAGATTAGATGATGATGGAAAATTAATTGAATGCGTATGTTTAGATGAAGTAACAAAAGAACCAGAAATTGATTATGCGTGCCCTTATTGTGCTGGAGAAGGGTATTTATGGACTGAAGAGTGGATAACTTTTTACAAGGTAGAAGTATCTACTAATGAAGGCCTTGTTAGAAAAGATAATCCCGAGAAGGCAGGTATATATAATATACCTTATACCTTCTTTTATGTAGAATACTTTGTTAATCCAAGTGGACATGACAAAGTAATTGAAGTGGATAGAGAACTGGATGGTAAGATTTCCTCACCTTATCGCCGTAGTGCTATATATACAATGTCAAGATGCCAACCATTCAGATCTGATTCTGGTCGTATTGAATATTGGAGACTTGCCGGGGCTAAACGTAGTATTAAGTCGACCTGGCAATAAGGAGGCTATATGCCACCAAGGACGGATATTCTCTCAGATGATTTATTAGATGAATCTAGGGTTATCTTAGAAAAGATTGCAACTCATGGTGTTGTGCCAAGAACATACTTGGATAGCTTGCTTGATTCTGATGGTCGTTCGCGTCAGCCACACGAAGCAAAAGATCTAAGTGGTTTTTATCAATACGTAAAGGATGCAATTGACGATACCCAAACAGATGAAGGTGTTACCACCGAGAATAAGATAATATTTACAGAGGATTATCCGCCTAATGATATGGTTACGGAAACTATTTCGCTAAATCTAGTAAGTCGAACTCCTGCGGGACTAGGTAGCGGAAGACCTTTTCAGGGCCATTTTAAGGAATTGCGACCAGGTATTAGAGGTTTAACTGATGATCCAGAACGTCCGGGCCATAAGATGATAATATATGGACAGCAATATGAAAATGAAGTTAGATTTACCTGTTGGGCAAAGACTAACAAGCAAGCAAATTTACGGGCGTTATGGTTCGAAGATCTCATGAAGAAATACGCTTGGTATTATAAGTATATGGGAATTATGGAAGTATTATTCTTGCGTAGAGATGAAGATCTTGTATTAGATGGCGGCGGACAAGGCAATCTCATCCATGGCCGTCCGATGCTCTATTATGTCCGAACTGAGCGTTTGACATATCTATCCGAACCAACAATTAGGCGTGTTATTTTACGCTATCGGGCTAATACAACGGAATATGATGAATAAGGAGGCTAAAGGTAGTTATGGCTTATACTAATTTACCGGCAGTCTATACCGAAAAAATTGATGGTGGATTAAGAATTCTTACCACCAGCAGTGCTCCTAAAGTACTAGTTCTTGGTACTTCCTCAAAGGGTTTTGCTGAGACCCCCTATCTGGTTGGCCGCACTCAAGAAGCTGCGGTTGATTTTGGTACAACAGGAAGTTTAATCCGAGGAATGTATGAAGTATCTACTGCTGGTGCTGAAAATATAATCCTATTTCGTATTGGTGCAACTGCTTGTACTATTGAAGGTTTAGGTGTTGCTGCTACTACAGGTGGAATTAAAATTGAGACAGATACCAAAGATGATAGTGTTGGTACTGACTATGCAATGTATTTTGATGCTACCGCTAGTGCAGAACGCCTAGTTGTCAGAAACGAAAATACCGGAATTACCGTATTCGACCGTAGCTGGGCTAATACTGCAGCGACAATCGATCTTGGTGAAGTATATGTTTCTGGCGAGCCTGATGGCAATGGTACCGATATTGGTTCTGCTTCTAGCTTCGTAACTTTTGCCAATGTAGGTGTTGGAGCGGTAAGTTATGCAGTTACTTATACAGCTGGAACAGACGGTACAGGCCCTAGCCGAATGAAATTATATGAACTTTTATTTAAGGCATATAAGGACTTAGAAAATACCGACTTTGATCTTGTAGTCCCTGTTGATATATACTTAGACGATCTTAATGTTGTAGATTTAACGTCCGCACAAGTTACTTCGCGGGCACTAACTTCATTAAGCGATTATCCAACCGAGGGAGATACAGATGATGTTTTAGGTAAGTTCTATGCCGAGGAATATGGTGGTGAATGGTACTTCTGGTGGTGGTTCCCTGCGGATCCAGCAAGTCCTGTTTTTAGTGGAGCGCAGATTTATCCATCTGCTGGCAGTGCTGACGCTACCCATACTTGTGATGGTACAGTATTAACTGCTTCTGATTTTCATGAAGTAAACTTTGCCTATCAGTTGGCTGATTTCTGTTATGTCAATTCAGAAAATAATGTTGAATGTCATGGATTTATAGGCGTGCTACCTCCTACCACGGCAGCGCTTTCTGATGTTAACGACTGGATCGGCAAGTTACCTACTTACGTAACTGACTCAAATGGCAATCAGACAATTTCAAGTTCTGCTTATAATGGAACCGGTCTTCTAGGTAATAAGTTTATGGCCGGTAAATACGGTTTCAGGAGTAGTGTGGCTGGTGGAGGATTTATTCTTACCGATGATCACTATCTAGATGGAACCGAGGAAACTGATCGTGGAGGTTCTGTAATCGATATTGGCGCATATATATCAGTTGTTGGTGCTTGGGGTAATATCTACAACTCATATGATACAACTGGCTTTGGATATACTGCTACAGTGGCTCCAACATATGCAGGTTTTGTATCAACTTTACCTTCCAAAAGTGCTCCAACTAATAAAGTATTAGAAGCAGTTGGGTTACCATGGAGGATAAATAACACGAAACAAGACCAGCTGGCTGGAGTTAAGTATGTTATGTTGCGAGAACGCCCAAAGGGCGTTGTTGTGGCTGATGCTCCTACTGCAGCTAAATCTGATAGCGATTACAGGCGCTTAACTACCGTATTAATAGTAAAAGACGTTGTAGACGCAATCCGTGCTGCTGCTGATCCATTTATTGGAGAACCTAATACTGGAGCACAGAGAGCTGCTTTACAAACAGCCATCGAGTCGGCCTTAGGAAAGCTACAAAAAGGCGGCTATATTACTCGGTATGATCTAAATATTACTGCAACTCCAGCTCAAATAGTTGAAGGTGACGCAACTATCGAATTAACACTAGTTCCTGCGTACGAATTACGGCAAATTACGCTGGTACTGTCACTGGCTGCTATTTAAGGAGGAGATAACAGATGGTTGCTACAGCTCCTATTGTTAGCGAATATGCAAAATCGCTAAATTCATTTTCTGGTGTTGATATGAAAGCCACCTTCGGTAATGTTACCATTGGCGAACTACAGGCCATCTCATATTCGATAACCAGAGAAAAAGCTCCGATCTACACGATGGGGAGCCCTGATCCTCGTGGATTTTCCAGAGGAAAGCGAGGTATTGCAGGAACGATGATCTTTACCGTTTTTGATCGCCATGCATTACTGACTGAATTACACGACCTATTCTTCCAGTCCGATATTGATGATATCCGACCTGAATTTCTAGGAAGACAGACGCAGGCATTGGATTTCCAACTTTCTGCCTCTAGTGGCCGGACTGCGGCTTCTCCTGTTGGTGGGGGTATTGCGGCTTCACCTGCTTATGAGGGTGGAATTCAACAAGAATCTAGTGTTTCTACTGGTGTAGGTCAAGATCAGGAGATTGCTCATCCGTGGTATGTCGATCAAATTCCCCCGTTTAACGTAACTCTAACTGCAGCGAATGAAGCCGGGGCTTTGGCTGTCATGAAGATCTTTGGTATTGAGCTATTGAACGAAGGTTATGGTATTAGTGTTGATGACATTAGTTCCGAACAGCAATATACTTATTTAGCTCGTACAGTTTTACCATGGCAGTGGGTAAGACCTAAGACTGAATTTATTAACCGTGTAACTGGTTAATTAACGGCCCGTTATCGGGCCAAAAAGGAGATATATGGCTCTCGTTGAGATTACGAAAGAAAATGAAAGACAGATGAAAGAGGCAATAGATGCTAGTATTGGTACTATATCTTTTAGTGGTGCCGATGTTAAGCCTGTTGTGTTTCTTCCTATACCTCTTGAAAGATTACAGGACGAAAGGAACAAGGCTCTTGATGAATTAAAAGCCATACAGTCTTCCATAGTAAGTATTCTTGGCGAGGCAGAAGATTTAAGTATAGAGTTGGCAGCAGCGCAAGCTGCTTATGATGCCGCCGTTGCTGGAGGCGGAGATGTAGCGGGCACGTTAAGTGCCTGGAATGCTGTCAGAAGACGAGTGGATGTATTCAATCAAAAGTATCCACCTAATGCAATCGAAGCACTTAGGACGCAGGAGCAGGCTGCTTTTACGCAATATAATCGTCTTAATGCCGCTACAAAAGATAATAAAGGGGCCGAGACCTATGTAAAACCTGTAATCCTTGGTAATTTACAGACAGTTTCTTATTCGTCTTATAGAGAAAAATTCCCTGTTAGGACACTAGGCCGAGTATATCCTAAAAGCTATACTAGAGGCGGACGTACAATAGCAGGTTCTCTTATTTTTACTGTTATTAACAAGGCTTGTTTATGGGAGTTATTACAAACTAATTTAAAATTTTACAGTACTGGTGTAATATCCGGATCAGAAGGTGCTTACCCGGAATTTAGTACTGTAATGGTAGATCAATTACCTCCATTTGATTTGACTCTTTTATTTTCCAACGAAGTTGGAGATAATTCATATATGGTATTATATGGTCTTGAAATTATTAGTGAAGGCCAGACTATAAGTATTCAGGATATGCTTACAGAGAATGTAATGCAATTTGTAGCGAGAGATGTAGATTTATTGCAGCCAGTACATGAAAAACGTCGAATATTAGAACCAAACAGCCCAATACCTCCTCCGACTACTATAGAAGGTTTGCTTAGTAGACAGCGTAGGCTTAAAAGATTAAATCCATTTGTATAAGGAATTATCATGAGAGACAACGTTAATTACAATGCATATGATTCTAAGTATGTAATGGATCTAAATACGTCATCTTATGAGTTTGATTATTTTAGCGGTAGTCAAATCTCTATATATATTGGAGATTTACTAATCGATGATATTGCACATATTGCATTCGACGTTAGACAAAACAAAAAACCAATTTACAGTTACGCATCTCAATACTATAATGTAGTTGCACCGGGCCAGGTTATTGTTAGTGGTCAATTCGTTATTCCATTTAAGGAAGCTGGTTATATTCCTATAGCTTTAGCTAATTTTTACCATAAAATGTCTGCTGCTAAAAATATGAGCCCAATCACTAAAAAAGGTAAAAACTACAATGTATTAAGGCTTAATATTGAAAGAATGATTCAGAGTGAAAATACAGCAGATAGATTTGAATTTTATAATGATTTACTAGCATTATCTGATGAAGAGTTCGAAGGTATTGCTGAAAGATTTGAAGATCAGCTCTGGGGAAAAGGGCTAATTTCAAATTTTGAGACTCCTAATCTGCAGAATTATGAAGGAGCGGATCCCCCCGAGGCTACAAATGAATTTTATGATGTTTATCGCCGGGGTGACCAATATCCGCCTTTCGATATTTGGGTTTTATATGGAGATATTTCAAATAAAGCAGCAAATCACACTATCAAAAAACTATTAGATTGTGAGATAATAGGGCAAAGTCAGGTAATTCAAATTAATGGTGAACCTATAGCAGAACGATATGATTTTATTGGTAAAAATTTAGCTTAAAGGAGGAAATTAAATGGGCACAGTTGACCCTAAAGATTTGATAGAAGAGGCTCAGAGAGAGTTAGGTTGCCCGAAATGTGGGCAAACTGTTTGTACATGTGAAGCGAATCCCGAATTAGAAAAACAGCAGAATGAAGAAATGAAAGAAGAGCCTGTTCCTGCTGCTGCTGCTGCTTTTGGTAGACCGGCAAAATCTATTTTAAAAACACTTCCTAATGCTCCCTCTGACGAACAAATAGCACTATGGAAAGAAAGATATGGCGGAGTTATATACATTCTTCCATTATCTGACAAAGATCTTTATGTATGGCGTTATTTAAATCGGCAGGAATGGCAACAGATTGTTGCTAATGAAGATTATCAACAAAATGAAATGAAAATGCAGGAAGCTATTGTGCGTCGCGCAGTATTATGGCCAGCTTTTACTCCTGAATTTGTTGCTCTTTCTCGTGCGGGTACAATTCCTACACTATTTAATGTCATTATGCAGGGATGCCATTTCTACGATACAATGTCTGCTTTGAATATGGTAGAAGAACTATAAGGATTTTTCTACCATGAACATCCTTGAGGATGCAAGACAAGGAAAAAAGCTTTATAGAATAACGTTTCCTTGTGGAACTATAGTGCATTTTAACCTCTTATGCTGGAGGGATTTTAATACCTTTTTAAACCTTTTAAATAAGGGAACTATTCCAGCCGATATTCTTGAGGATGTAGTTTTTAAAGAGTGTGTATGCGACCAGGGAATGATAGAACAAATGTACGAAATGAGAGCAGGAATAGTTGCCACGGTTGCTTCTGTTATCATGCATTTATCGGGTCCTGCTAAACTGGAGGAGTTTAATACGCACATGGATTTTGCAAGAGAGGAGGCCGGAATATTAAATTCTCAAATTATTATATTAATATGTCGGGCTTTCCCATCCTATACTCCAGAGGATATAGAATCCATGCCATGGCATAAGGTAAAACTTCGTTTAGCTCAGGCAGAACAGGTATTGATGCAAAAAAATCCTCCAGAAATTGCTGAGCCTATTCGGCTTCTTTCTGAAGAAGAAGCAAAACCCAAGAAACTAATAGCTGATGATTTAGTTCTTGATGGTAGCAAAATGAATAAGTTCATGAAAAATGATGTTAATAGTATTAGTGACTTAACACCAGAAGAAAGACGGCAATTACAGCAAATAAAAGAAATGAGAAGTAAAAGGAGGGGACGTAGAGGATAATCCTCTCCAAAAATGCCTTATATTTTTAATTCTCCATATCCAGCTCCAACTACATTTAGAACTGCTTATAAACGTCCTGGTGCTCCGGATCCTTACTGGGCTGGCGGAGAATACCCACCGCAACAAAATAATGCGTTAAGAAATGCGGCAATATTTGGAGGAGCAATTGCCGGAATAGGAGCTGCTGGATTTATTCCTGCTGGTGGCGGCAAAAGAATATGGGACTATTATTTGAGTGGAATTAGACATGCCGAAGAGTTATCTCCATATGGCATGTTTAAAACATTCCAGTTTTCACAGATATTTAGTCCTGCGGGTACCGTGCCGTCTAGAATACTTACGCCGAGTGGCTTCTTTATGGAAGAAGTCGTTGATCCGGTTACGGGTGTAGTTACTAGAACACCAAGATATAGAGCGCAGCATTTTGCGTCTAATATGCTAGGGCTAAAACCTAACGAATTAGCCGTTACCGGTGCTTTTCATCGTGGAATAGAGTTTAGGAGAACAGGATTATTATTCGGAGAAGCAAGCGTACGAGGAGGACCCACTTTAACAAGAGCTGCACTTCCTGTAAATCTAGGCTCTTCAGCGGGAAGAGGATTTATAGATGCGTATGCCAAAGTAAGCGGTCTTTCTTCTGCGGGTGGAACTACTGCCCAGGCAGAAAGAATGTTTGTAACTGCTCCTTATACAGATAAAGTTCTGGGTATACCGCTATCAGAAGTAGCAGCTATTCGATTACAGAAAACAAGAGTAATTGGTAGATATGCTAGAGCTTATTGGGCTTCGCAAATTAGTAGATTAAATAGATTATTAGAAGCAGCATATGAATTTCCTGTTGTTGGTCGAGCACTAACCTGGACCGAAAAGAATATTGGATTTAGATTGCCGGTTAAGCCTGGTACTGCTACTCAGACTTTACTTAGGTATGCAGGTAAAGGTCTTGCAATCGCTGCTGCATTTAAGGGGTTTGAATATTTCAGCTATCTTAGATCTAGACAAGAAGCAAGCTTTGGAACAAGTCTAATAGGCGCAGGAATTGGTGCTAGCGCTCTTGGGGCTATTAGTAAAAACCCAAGAACAGCTTTATGGGGCGCTGCAATCGGCGGATTGATTGGTGCATCTCCGGCATTTGACCGTGGAATAATTCCGGGTATAGCAGAACTCTGGGCTCGAGGGCATGTTTCTTATGCAAAAAATGTTTCTGAGCCGCTAGGATTAACAAGAGCTACAGAAGAACAAGAATCTCTTATGCCTGGAATTACCAAGCTTTCTACTGTGGCTGGATTTGCTGGTGCTGCTTGGCTGGGCAGCTGGCCTTTACAAATATATAGAAAATTTAGTTTACTTAATAAACTAAAAGGTACGCCTGAAGCCAAGAGTCTTGGTATTTATGGGGCATATAGCGAACTCCTAAAAAAAGGAAAAGCAGAATTTGCTGAAGCAGCTTCTTTAGCAAAAGGACCGTTGGCTAAGTTTAAAGCAGCTTTCTTTCCTGCTGCTGAAACAGCAACCCAAAAAGCTACCAAAGGTTTTCTATATGGAGGAAGGCAAGCAGGTTTGGCGGGCCTAGCCCTTTGGGGTGGATTTGCACTTGCAGCAAGCCTTGCTACTGGTTCTCTTCCTGGAATATTAGGTACGGAAAAGACAGCAGAAGAACTTGAGGATATATATTCTGGTCGTAAAGAAGTACCTATCAGAAGGGGTAGGTTTTGGGAATTTGGAAGATCATCTTGGGAAGGCGGACGCATAAGCCATTATAGGCCACATCAAGTTGCATTGCTACGCTCAGGAGCAGAAGCAAGGGCAAAGGCACTATATGGCAGCGAAGAAGAACGCTGGGCTTACGATCCTATGCTTCATCCATTTAAGGCTCTATTTGATAAAGATTTTAAATACCATTGGGAGAAAAAATACTATCATGAACGACCATATCCGGTATCTGGAACTTATTTTGAAGACGTTCCGTTTATCGGTCCAGCAACTCAACAAATAGGAAAACTTATTAAACCGCCTCGTTTAATGCATACAGAAGAATGGTTATTAGGCGGAGGCGAAAATATTTCTTCTGATGCAATTGTGAAACGAGTTCCAACGGCGGCATTAAGTGAACCAAATAAAGAAATAGGAGGAATTTCTCCGGCCACGCCAATAGCATCTCATGGAATGGAATCTAGCCTAGGGCGCTTTATGTATAATATTAACGAATTAAGAGGACTCACGGGCTTTGTTCATGGTGCAATTAAAGAACATTTAACTGGGACACAAGATTATTTTGATCAGTATGAACAACTTGAATCGGCAAGACGGGCGTATGGTGCTGAGCGTAAATATTGGGATCTAGATCTTGGTGGCGGTTTAGGGCTTACAGAGCCCATAAGGCGTTTTATACCACATCGTAGAAGGCAAATTGGTTTATATAATCCAATAAGGAATCTTATGCCAGAATGGCTTCCTGGTCCGAACTATTATATAGATTTTCGTCATGGTGATCCGTTTACAAAGGTTCCTTCTGGAGAAATTAGGCTTCCCGGAGCTGGATATTCTGCTTTAAATCCAGATGTTGCTGGGCTGACTCCGGCAGAATATCCGTTATTCCATAGATTTAAAATATTAGCTGATGTTGCGATGTATAGTGATGAATTTAAGCGAACAAAAATTGAAGCAGCAAAAGCTGCCAAACAGGGATTGTTAACAGAAGATCAAATTGCACAAATACAAGAGATTAATCAGCAAGTATCAGAAAAGAAAAAGAGAAAACGTTTTAACGAATATCAGTTTACGCAAGATACTTTACAAAAAATGCGTGTTCATGTTAAAGAACAGATTTCTCCAGGAACTTTTGTTACAGAAAAACACGGAGTTATAAAGCTTTCCGGTATTCAAATGGCAAAAGAACAAATTGCAAGTGAAAATGCCGAGAAGCTAATGGCTGTCGATACAAGAAAAAAGCGTGCTATGATGTCAGATTTTCTGGAACAGTATGGGACTCCAGGTACAGCATTAGATGTCTATGTTCATAAAGATTTGAACCATAGATATAAGCTTACATCTAAGGGGGCATACCAGCCAGCAGCAATTAGTGCTGAGGGCACTGATTTAGCAGCAGAATTAGTTAGTCAGGGTATAGCCGAATACAAAGAAGATGATGTTTTTGCAAACGCATCCAAGTATAATGCTGGCGAAAGAATACTTGGTCAACTATGGGAAACTTTTACACATCATGAGTCTCCATTAGAATATCTAACTCCAATTTCTCCTATGTCAAAGTTCGTTCATCAAAGATCAGCAATTGAAGAATATGAGCGATCCAGGACTTATGGAACAGAAGCTGCATTTTGGCAACATCCAGTAGAACATTTTATAAGACCAGCAACATGGATGACAAAACGTATGTTTGGTACAGAAGAAATTCCAGAGCATGTACGGCAACGCTGGGAAATTGAAGAGTATTTCGATAAGTTAAAATATGTTAAAGCTAAGATTTTAGAAAGGGCTGCTGATTCTGCTGGGGACATGGAAGCAGCAAAAGAATTTAGAGAACAACAACGTACTACTCTATTTGGAACAAATCCATATGGATCCTGGAAAAATATCTTTAGTGCATTACCGGCCTTGGATAGAGATTATTTTTCTGCATTTCAAAGCGCCCAATCTACCGAAGATAGAGCTAAAATAATGGAGATAATACCTCCTAATCAAAAACCTATTTATCAGGCACAGTGGAATATACAGTTAGCCAATGCTCTTCGTGCAGAAAAAAGAATGGGTATTTCTACTAATGAATCAGAGAAATTATTAGATTCCCTATATAAACAACGGGTTGGAGAAGGTAGAGAAGTTACGCCCGAATCAATGGAAAAATATGAAAAACAAAAGTATAAAAAGGAATCTTATGCAGACTGGGCAAGAAGAAAGGAACTTGAAGAATACTTTAACGAGCATCCTTTACCTGGCCCTGATTTTGTTGGATTTGACCCAAGAGTTGATTTAGAAGACGTTAAGCTAAAAGTTGTTAACATGGCCGGGCAAGATATGCATGATTTTAATTTATGGCAGTCTCGAGATAAACAATTAGCTCAAAAACCATATCTTGAAGGATCAGAGGCAAAGGTTACTGGCGAAGTACAGTATAGTGAAGCCGAAATGAAGGCTCGTCTAGCCGAAGTATTAGGGCTAGATAATATACAAGTTGTATCAATGCCTTCTGGTGATAGCCGAGATTACGTAGAAGTTAACCTAAAAGATGATAGAAAACGAGCACTTAAACTCTATGCTTCAAATCCTGAATTTCATGGGATGGTATAATCATGGCCGACAAAGATGAATCATCTGGAAGTTCGATAACTTGGGCTCCTGTAGCAGCAGGAGCAGGATATGGCGCTTATAATATCTATAAGGGCGGAAGCGCTATGATAAATCCAAAGGGCTGGTTTACCAGGCCTTCTAATGCAATCGCATATAAAAATGCCATGGTTTCTGCTGGTTATGCAGGAGCAACATCCGATTTTTATACACAGGGAATTAATAGAATGGCTACAAGCATGAGCTATATGCGAGGAGGCCCAAATAGTGTTATTAAAGCTCAAATCAACGAAGCAATGAGAGCATCTTTATGGCGAGGAATGGCCTTAAGCCCTCAAGATATTGAAAGATATTCTCGAGGACTCTATGGAGCGGGATTTACTGGCGGCTCTACAGAGGCTGCAGCAGCTTTTGATTTGGCTAGGAATGTAGTTGGTCAATACGGAGACCCCAAAGTATTTTATCAACGAATGAAATCTTTTGGTCAGGGTGCTCCAACCGGAGAATTGCTAGACCCGAATATCTTAGCAGGGATGCGGCGTCAATATGGAGTATCAGAAGAATATATGGCCCATATGGCTCCCGATACTTTATTTGAAGCATCAAAAATAACAAAAGCTATACCGGCTGAATGGGGAGCCAGCATGTCTTATTATGAGTTCGGAGGCCAAACGCCTACCTATATGGGGCGCTTAAGACTTACTCATCCTGGTCTTCCTTCTGCTGTTAGACTGAATATCCCCTTGACCGAAGGCATATACAGAAGCGGACAGCATATGGAATCTTCTTATATGACACAGAATATACTTGTTGGCGGACGCAAAATGACATTTGGCGAATTCCAGATGGGAAGAATTACAGGTCGGGGCGGTTTGCTCGAAAGATTATTAGCAGAACCAAATCCAACAAAAGAATCTATAAAGCGTACAGTTATGGAATTTAACCAGAAGATGTCAGCCTATATGGTATATACTCCTTCACTTAAAACACCTGGTCAAGAAATTATTGATATGATTCAGTCTAATATAGTAATAGCTCCGGAGATGGCAGGAAGTCAAATACAAGATCTTGAAATGGCTGGACTTTATAAAACAGGTATGTACTATCCAACGGGTACACCAAAAACAATTTCCAAAGCAAAAGTTTTTGCTAATTTTGACCCAAGGTCTGTTTATGCCAACCCAGAAGTATATCCTATTGAGAGAAGGCCATTACAAGGAATAAGACCATACTCTCCCACAACTGGTGCTGCGAAATTAATGAGAAGCCAATTTGGTCCGGGCGGAGCTTTCAGACGAGATATCCCATTCTTAGCAACAAATTGGTGGAAAGAAAATGTTGTAGGAAGAGGACAGGTATCTCCCCAACTAATGATGGCTTATGCTGTTCCTGGTGGAAGATTAGAAAGTACATTAAAGGGATCTCAGCTTGCTGCTGAAGAAATTCTAATTAGACAGAAATTAATGCCTTTGTTTAATACCTGGAGTACAAGAGAAGAAATTATATCTGGTGCCGAATATATGTCTCCTAAATTACGAAGACGCTTAAATCAAATTGGAAAAGGATCTTTTGGAAGTGCAATTCCCCTAGCTGCTGGCGAGCGTATAGGTTATGGATTGGGTAGCGGATTGGAAATATCAGCCGCCAAAGCAGCTGGGCTTACCGAGCAAATAGTTGGAGCAGAGCCATTTAATTATGCAGGTGGTACTGCTTTAAAATTACAGATTCAACAAACTCATATGCCAGGATGGTATGTAAAATTATTTGGTATGACAAAGGCAACTACACGAGCACGAGAAGATGCTGTTATTCAGAAGGTTGCTGCTGATGCAGGCGTACCAAATATTGGTCGATTTGTAGATGGGTTTGCATATGCAGATGAGCTAAGAAAAAATCAATCTTTTCTTAGAATGCAAATGCAATCTGCCCTTGCATGGACAGCTGCTGATGCTATGCAGGCTGGTAAAGTTTCTTCAAAATATATTCCAGAAATTAATATGTTTCTTGAAGAAGGATGGAATTGGGCTGGAGACTTTAGCAGAACAGAAGCCGATGTGTTACGTATGGCTAAAAGATGGGGGCTTCCTCTTGGACCTATTGGAGGTATGTTGCCAAAAATATTACCCAAATCTGAGTACGGAGCTATTTTGAGAAATGCTTCCAAAATGGGAATATCAGCCAAGGCTTTACATAAAGAGTTGTCTAGTGCTCAGTATGTTCTCGGTCTAAGTACTTCTGCAGTAGGTGGTTTTAGATATACTGGTGGAGGAGGAAGCAGAGCTACATTTGAGCCTCGTGGATTTATGCAATTATATGCACATGGAGATCCTGCAAGCAGGGCGCTTGCGGGTGAAATAGCTAGATCTATGAAAGGCTATGGACAAGAAATGGGAGATATACAGCGGACCATAGCTAGTATGGCAGGCCAAACAATTGAAGCTCCAGATTACAAATTGGCCGATATTAGCTTAGGGCAAACAGCAGAAGATATTTCAATTAGTGCAGGTACTGGATATCTAAAAAAACAAGGATATATGCTCGACGTAGGTCGCCCAATTGAAGCTTTTGGTGGTGCTTCTAAAATATATGTGCCCGGTTTCAAGAGCGTACGTGGTCTTGATTTATATAGGTTATCTGGCGGAGAGACAGCAGCCGAATCATTAAGCCAGTCATTTTACCATTTCGTAAGAACAGCCAAGCATATGAAAGACACTACAGCTGGAGCTGCTGCATTAGAAAAATCTGCAAAAAAGCTAAGTGATTCTATTCTTGAATCAATGTCTCATGCTATGGCAGGTGTATCAGAAGGTGGAATGCAAGGTGCATTACGTGGACGGATGGCAGGATCTGCTTTTCTAGCACCTTCTACTATAGACACTCGTTATAGTGAGGCCGCTCCTGGTACCATAGAAATAAGTAGAGCAGCTGCAAAGGATATGTTCAAAGATCTGCTTGCTAGCGCACAGACAGAAAAAGAAATAGAGTTTATTAAAAAACAAATGCATGAATTCCTTGTCGGTCAACAAGCAATGCCGGTAGGCTTGGGGCGCCATGGATTAATAGGCCCATATAGTATGCAAGCAGCATGGGCCCGCGTAGCGGAAGGCGCAGAGTCGGCAGAAGAGTATTTTATTAGAACTTCAAGACCAATAGAGGAAACAGTTAGATTAGGTTCTAAAGTTGCCGGAATATCAGAGTTTAAAGCGGATATTAGTCCATTATTAGGCTTAGCTATGGACCATGATGACGATAGAGCTATAGTAAAATTAATTGGAACAAAGAAAGCAGATGCGGAATTAAGAAATGCTTTAAGGACGGGTGGATATACGCAAAAATATAGACAGTTTGCGGCTGAATCTTCACTAATCAGGGAAGTTATAAAACAAAGAAATGCAGCTAATGCTGCAGATATTATAGAACAAACAGATATAGATAGACTAATTACAGGTTCATCTAAGTTACGCCTGGGTGTTGGATGGGAACTCGGTCAATTATCAAATGCCTTAAGCGAGCTTAAAATGTCTATGGCGACCCAAAAACCGGCAGGAGCTTACAAATTTAATGTCCTGGCTGAAATATTAGAACAACAGGTTATCAGCGGTAAACATATGAAATCAATATCAGATAATATAGCTGCCGAAATGATTAATGGTTTACGTAATGCTGATGTTGGTTCGCTGGTAGAATCTACACGTAGATTAATGGGTACAGAATTAGAAAAAGATATTTCAATGTCTATGGCTGGCCAAAGCTGGACAATGGCAGGTATAAACCCAGAGAAGATGTGGACTGAGGCAATAAATGCTCGCCAGCAATTTAGACAATCGGTTGAAGGTAAATTGTATTCTCAAATGATTAAAGGTGCGCGGGGCCAATTCGAGATAGATATCAAGCAGATGAATGCCATGTTAAATATGGCCAAAACCGGAAAAACTGATTTTTTAACTGCAACTGCCATGAGAGAGATATCTACAGTAGAAGGAACTGGCTCAAGAATGGCTAGAAACGCGATGGGTGCCCTAAATAAAGCAAAAACAGAACTTGGGTCTGTTGCTAGATCCTTTGGAAAGCCCTTTTTATATGGTCTTGCTGGCTCGGCTGCTTTATCCATGCTAATGGGAGGTCCTAGTCCTAAACCAATGATACCTCCTGCAGAAGGAGCTGGAGCATCTAGAGAAACAGAAGCAAATCGTGCATATGCACAAAGAGTTTCTGGTGGAATGACGAGACCTATTCAGTCAACCGGTAGAGATTTAAGACCAGAAAATTTCCCATTGCCACAGTCCGTTAACGGGAATCCGAGTATTCCAGGAATGTCTTCGCCGGAAACATATATGACAACTTCTCCTGCAATGAATATGCGAACAGGAAGACGTTATATGATAAATGCTCAAACTGGTTTCTCGGGTGCTCCGGACCAAGAATCAATGTATAATGTATTTGGTAAGTTAACTCCGGGGGCAACTGTTGATATAAGGTATTCAGATAACAGATCAAAGTTAACTGCTCAAAATATAGGTGATATTCGAGAAAGGTATTAATGGCTATTTATAATAAAAAATCATCTGTTATTTCGCCCGAAGAAGCCGATATAGGATCAGTTACCGAAGCTTACTTGAGTGATGACGAGAATCTTATTTCTAAAATTCGCTCAAGCCAAATAAGTTATGAAATAGATAGGATTGCAGAAGGAACTGATACTTTACAAATTAATGATATAGTTTTTTCTGTTCCTCGTGACGTGCCCCCTCCTAGTTATATTAGGATCCAGAGAGAAAGCGCAAACCAAAGACTACATACGTTACGTACTTCGGGGATACAAAAAGTACCAACTGGAAGAAGTAATATCCGTATTAATTTTAGTTTATATTTTGTTGGTATAAAAGCTATTAATTTAGGCCTAAGAAGATTACTGGCGTCATTTGAAGCAACACCATTCGTTTTTATTGAAAACCAATTTATAAGGAATAATACCATCGGATCTGGCGACGAGAATGACGATCCTATTATGGATACAATGGCTTGTTCGTTAATTAATATAGTTGTCAGAACAGACCCAGGTTATCCTACTGTATTAGTTGCAGATTTAGACTTATTATGGTTTAACTATAAACCATATTCGGTTGATTTTGCTTATAAAGAAAATTGGATAGCCGAAGAAACAGAAACCTCTCAAAAGGATGTTCGTCCAAACGAGACAAGTGCCGAAGACGTAAAGGTTCCAAGAGATGTGGCAGATAATAATTTATCTAAAAAAATTGAACCACTTACGGCTCTAACTGCTCCAGTAAAATGGCCAGAACGGTCAAAACCCTTAATTGAATATATAAACAAAAAGGAGAAATTATTTCAGCCAATCGGAGAATTTAATGCTGGATTATCTTTTCTATATAAAGAATATAAAACGCTTTCGAGTATTGAACAATCAGAATTACTTTCTATGTTGGACGGCCCCGGTGCATTAGTCGAGTTAGATACAAAATATGTTTCAAGGCTTAGGAGTAGTGTAAATTACAGGTTACAGAAAGAAGCAGCTGATAAATTATATAAAATGATGGAAGCCTTTTATAAGGAATTCGGACGATTTCCATTAAGACTTAATAGTTGTTTTAGAACTTTTGAAGAACAAAAGAAGTTATGGGAAATAAGCAAAGAACAATTTCAAGCTAGGGGTTATCATACAGCTAATCCTCCAGGACAATCATGGCATGAGGTAGGATTGGCATTTGATTTGGACTATCGTAAAACTGATTATGAACATTGGAAATGGCTTGTAGATAACGGTTCGAAATATGGATGGTATAACCTTGGATATTCTATTGCAAAAAGAAAAGGAACATTAAACGAGTTACATGGGGGATTTTTCCGTCATTTTGAACACAATGATAAAATTGTATACGGAACGGCAGCCGGTACTAGCTTTGTAGAAGGTTGGCATTTTGATTACAAACCGTTACAAACATTGTATGAAGGCAAGTTTAGCGGGAATGCAGAAATTAGACCAGGAATGAGTATTCGTGAGATCAGGAATGCAAGGAAAAAAGCGATTATTTCTGGAGCTAAGAATGAACTATTTACTAGAGGTAATGAAAAAGCATTAGAGTTTGCAAAAGAAAAGTTAAAGAAAGCTTTAAATGATACAGTCTCTAGCGGAGAAAATTGGGAACTAGATAATTTTTCAAGTAATAGTACGTATTTATCTTTCTATAAAGATAAAAGCTTTTTTCTTGATGCTTCAAATAAAGAGCTAGTTATACAGAATATAGCGATATCTAAACATAATACTATAGCTAGTCTTCCTATATTAGGACATGAATTTTATACTCAGCAATTCCTTGGCGGAAGGGATATGGATGCCATTGTAAGCTTTGTGGCAGTTACAGATAGGAAATTGGCTGAACTAAACAAAGTATTCAATATGCTACAAGCAAATTCTAGAGGTAGTCGTCAGTCTCGAGAGGCATCTGTAATAAACATCAAGAATCCTATATTTAACCTAGTAGGCTTCAATCAGGGGATTATAGAGGGTATAACATCTGAAAATATAGAGGGTTTGCCTGATACCTATAATGTGACACTGCGTATTACGGGTTTTAAAAGAACAGAAGTCCCTGAATTGCGTCAGGAAAAATATGTTCGTACTAACAGAAGTGTAGAGATAGCTAAATATTTCTATACCAATATAGTTTCCCACATTGGAACGTATGCACCGAATTACATACGTTCTACTTGGGGTTCCTCTGCCAAAGTTCCAGTACCGCCCGGGGGAAAAAACTTTATAAGCCTAGGGGAGATGAAGGAATTATGGCACGAAGTAGACCCTTCTGATAGTGTTCTAGCAAGACTCTTTAATTTTGCTTTCGAGGTTGAAGATGAGCTTAGAACAATAAATAATCTAGAAAATCCTTGGTATCATGGCGAAGCTATAAGAAACAAAGAAAGGTCAGAAAAACTTAGAAAGGAACAACTAAAAAAGAGGTTTAGTAGACTTTTTGGCGATAAACAAGGCGGGGATTTAGAGTTAACATTACAGGGATTTTATAAAAAGAGAAAACTCCCAATAATTTATTTTGGTCATTTTGGATCGCCTAGAAATTGGGATTTACAAGACATGCTAAAAGGTATAATAAATACGGTTTTATCTGGCGAAAAATTAAGCGGATTCAATGAAGCATTTAAGCGGGTATGTATCATATATGCAGGCATTCTCTTTGCTGTAGTAATCTATGGCTCGCTTACTAATACTGGATTGCCAGTTGATAAAATTGAAGAATTAGGCATACCTGGCAGTTTAGTTTCAAGCGAATACATGTCTACTTCTGTGTCCGAAAGAGATTCTATGTTTGTTGAAATATTAAAAAAATGGCAGGGCCAAGCTAAAGGAATTATTTTATCAGAATTAGAAGGAATGCCATTATTTAGGCCAATACATATGAGATACTACAATGATTTTAGATTCTTAAAGGACGGTTTACCTACATATCCAGATCTTGATTTACCAGAACACCCTTATACAAAGGAAGTCTTAGATACTGATCCTGATTTTTATTTTTGGAATCAATCTACAGACGGACAGCTAGGAAATATTCATACTGCCGAAATGAACCAATGGTTTAAGCAGGCGAAAACATTGCAATTAAATACAATTAGCTCTATGCAGGAAACATTTACAAAAGAAACATATTCAGAAGGCATTATTTCTTTTAACAAAAATGTCATAAATGATGACGATAGAAAGAAAAAAGTTTTTTCTGATGAACGAGCAGGGAAAATGATATCAGCAGCCTTTGTTCATGATGGCGAATTCCCAATCGATAGAGAATGGACAATAAATAAGGAAAAGTTAGAAAAAGTTTTAGGCAAAAACAAGAATATGTCAGAAGAATTGCAACCATTTAGATGGAATACTCTTCCCGATAATATTTCCGATGCAGCATTTGGTGTAAATTCTATAGATAAATATTCCGAAGAAGCTTCAAAAAAAGCAAATAACGATTTCGACGATGCACTTTTCGGAAGCTGGGCTACATATGAAGAAGATACATTTAGAATGGCTAGAGCATTCCCCACATTTAAAATCTATTTTATTGAAGACGATACGGGGTTATACGACCAGCGCCCAACGGTTAGAAATTTTGATGATTTTTATAGTTATTCAGCCGTTAAAGATATTCGTATTGTAAGAAGTAGAAAAATAGCTGCTGATCTTTGCGTAATAACTATTGCCAATATGAATGGAGAATTAGATTTCTTATCCTACTCTAATGACTCTGATGAAGAAAAAAGTTCAAGAATAGTCGAAAAATTTGATCCGTCAAAGGTAAATACAGATCAGGAAAACCCTTTTTCCAAATTAGTTGTTGTAGAAGGTTCAAAAATACAAGTAAGATTAGGGTATTCAAATAATCCTTCGAAACTAGAAACAGTATTTAATGGCCAAGTTGTAGAAGTCGATGTTTTTAATGAAGAAAATAATTATTTAGCACAGCTAGTATGTCAAAGTTATGGTGTAGAGTTAGTACAGGAATTAAAAGGAGTTTCTTTTGAAAAAGAGGTATACGAAACAACGCAAGAATTATTAAGTACTATGATTTGTTCTCCAGAAGTTACACATTTTGGAAGATGGAGTCGTACGGCTAATTATTCTCCAGAAGAAATCAGGCAGGAAATTAATAGGCAAGGCGGTGGACATGGTATATTAGATAGTCTTATTAAGGAACTCAAAAATAGTCTTTTACGTAAGTGGACATTTCTGAATAAACCGCAAGATGATAATATTTTTGCGCCAAAATATGGTAGCGAATACGGAGATATAAGCGACCAAATTCATCTATGCTTGGACTGGCTAGGGTTAAGTTCGGTGATGGATACCGCAAAAGCTGTATGGGATGCTTTAGGAAGTAACGGGGTTTATCATCCATATAGAGTAACTATTTGGGATATTTTTAAAGAAATGGAATTGCGTCATCCCGGATTTGTTGCGTTTCCGGTTCCATATGAACAAAGATATACAATGTTTTTCGGCCCTCCTTCTCATAGCTATTGGAGTAGAAGTCTTAAATTAAACGAAAAAGCAACATCAGAAGTTATTGATAACTTGGCTACAAGATATGCATCGGCAGAATCAAGAAGAACCTTATCTTATAGATCTTATCTTAGCTCTTTAAGTTTTGGATATGCGAACGAAGATGTAATAGATAAAGAAATTAAGCGCAGATACAAGGAACAACTTGAGTGGATGTATCTCGGGAAAATGGATAGATTTAGACCATTTAGAAAATATTGGACTATTACTTCAGATAATCATATTGTTGCGAATCATATTAGGGCTTCTGCTTCTGGAGTATTTAATGCTATAGATTTGACTTATTTTGAGGACCCGTCTGGAGACTCATTGCAAAAGGCAAAGAAACAAGATGAAATTATTAGTACTATCGAGGATAAAAAAGAGGTATTAAGATTAAAACTCGATGACAATATAGAAGATAAAGATACGCGAATAATGAAAGCAACTTATTACAGTTGTTATGGCGATTACTATGCCCGTCGTTATGCTAGCGGGCTTTTAATGCGTTCTTTAAGAGACATGTATAAAGGGGAAGTTCTTATAACAGGTAATCCTAAAATAAAACCATATGATATTTGTTATTTATATGATTCTTATAATGATATGTTTGGGCCTATCGAGGTTGAAAGGGTTACTCATATCTTCTCTCAAGATGTAGGATTTATTACAGAAATTAAACCAGATTTAGTTGTTACATATAACGACTGGACATCACTATCTACAACAGATGCAATGTGGCATGTCGCCAATCAATTATTCAAAACTTCTGGAGCAATTTCTGGAGCTGCGGTAGCTACTGCGGCATTGGCAACAGCAACACTTGGATTGGCTGCGGGAGCCGTTGGGCTAGCTGCCACGTTTGCTGGTGGATATAAGATTATTCAGTGGACCCAGGAACGCCAGCCTATTGTAATGACTCCTTTAGTTCATAAGCATAAACCGTTATTGGCGGGCGTAGATGGATATAAGATAGATAATTTAATTATTAATATTGGCGGGAAATGGAAAAAGTTTACAAAGGATGTAAAAGAAGGCTGGAATGAACTTTGGGATAATGAACTTATCACTAATTATATAAAAGAAACTGCCACAGACTTTCTAAATTATTAAGGAGATTCATGAAAGCGCCATTTACTGAAGAACAAGAATCTAGACGTCAACTAGAATTAGAAATTAGCCGTGGAGATCCAAATTCTCAGAAAAAACCAGCCTACGGAGTAATTGTAGACCAAAGAACAACTTCTACGCCAGATGGCCAGCCAGTCTTTGAAGTTAGAATAAAATTAGATGATCGTATATCTAATATACAAAAATCAATAGATGGATTCTATAAATTAGGATATCCAATTGATTTCATTGCACAAGTTTTTGGTGATGATCTTATAGGACGTCGGTGCCGTCTTGAATATGGAGGCGCCGGTCCAAATAGTGGTATTGTTTATCTATTCGCAGATAGTAGATTTATCGGTAACTTAGAAAAAATGTCCGAAGTTGAAGAGCCTATTACTTTACTTGCTCCAGCTGGCTCTATTATTTAAACTATTGACGAAAGCTAGCTTATGTACTATAAGTATTATAATGGAGTGATTTTATGAAGAAAATCTGGAAAGTCCGTGAAGATGCGCGAGCTGGTATTTCGCTACAGACAGAATCAGTAACTATGTCAGTAGGCGCTACCGGAGGGGTAAATGGTATACGGGCAGATACAACTGGCTTATACCTTTCTGGTAAATTAAGCATCATGACCGTTCCAGACCAAATAAGGGTTGGCGGTTTTTGGTTGCAGAACAGTCCTTTTATGCAAATGCTTCCATCAACAACAGCTTTTCCTGTTCCTCATCTTATACCTAATCTTCCTGTTGGAGCAGTAGATGATATTGTTGAGGCAGTAGGCTGGGCAATGGGATTCTTAGTATAATGAAATCATATCGCGTAAATGATTTGTTATGGACATGGAGCGGAGATATTGTAGTCGGAGATAATGGTGACTTGTCTGATACAAAAGCTGAGTCAGTTAGGTCTTTCTATCAGGAAGTCCAGACTCGTGTTCGTAGCGACTTAAAAGACTGGCAATTACATCCGCAACTAGGAGCGGACTTGTCTTCTCTTATGGGCGAACCTAATGATAAAACAACAGCAGAAGAAGGCAAGACTAGAATTATTAATGCACTTATAAAAGACGGTTTTTGTGACAGGAATCGTATTAAAGTTAGATACATGCCTGTTAGTCGACATCACATATACTATGATATAGGAATAACATTGCCGGATCTAAGATATGACGAGGAACTTAAAATGTCTATTTTGTTTAGTAGTATGGAGCAGACCGTACAGATTTTATAGGATGGATGTATAATGCCAACAATAATTTATGAAGATAGAGAGGCTGCGCTTGTAGATGCGGCACTAACTGAATTACAATCTAAAACCGATATTACACAATTATCTCCTGGCGCAAAAGCTCGTGCTCTTGTCGAAATAACATCCAGAGAAACCAATAATGCATATCGTTATTTTGATCAAGAGTTACTTCAGGTATTTGTTAAATATGCCTCTGGGCAAAACCTTGATTTGCTTGGTGAATTAGTTGGAATAAGCAGATACAAAGCAACAAGAGCAGAAATAGATTCAGGTACTCAAGTTCAAAAATTCTATGTACAAGGTGGAGGAACTTTCGGGTCTATAAATTCAGGAAGTTCTATTACTATACCTGCTGGCACAGAAGTCAGAACTCGTGTAACACCCGATACGGACACTGAAGCAATCAAATATCGGATTATCGAAGATCTTACATGCAGTTCTTCTGCTAGGACTGCTTATGCTTCAATAGAAAGTATTGAATATGGTACTGTTTCTCATGTAGGTCAAGGAATGCTAGTGCTACATAACTTTGAAAATTATTCTGATTATTTAAATGCAAGCCTCAAAACAACTAATCTAGAATCTATTACTTATGCAAGAGAAGATGAAAGTGATGATAATTTTAGATATAGGATTATCAATCAGACTTTAGCCGCAGAAACTGCCAATTCGGTAGCTATTAGAATGGCAGGGTTATCTGTTCCTGGTGTTAGAGATATCATGCTAGATGAATATGCCTATGGTATTGGAACTGGAGCGGTATATGTTGAAAGTACAGTAGTTCCTGTTTCTACAAATTTATTAGAAGTTGTCCAGAGTCAGGTAGATCGAGTTAAAGCATTTGGTTCAGATATAATAGTAAAAGCTCCTACAGCAGTGGGAGTAGAAATTGCTGTAACTTTAAACCTGTATAAGCTTCTATCTCCAGAAGATGACGAAGATCTTCGACTTAGAGTAATCGATCATTTATATAAATATATTAACGATTTAGGAATTAGTATTTCCCTGGAAGCGGTAGAGTTGGAAAAAGAAATTTTATCAGTTGATTCCAATATTAAAAGTATAGGAACGACAGTTCAACCAATTGATGAATTATATATATGGAAATATTCGTATTCAGAAGATAACCGTAGATCGTATAAGATTGTTAACGATTATTCTACTTATGACTTTGAACGTCTTATGGTAGAATTTGGCGAATGTAACGGAAGAGATCCTGTTAGAGTAAGAACACGAAAGGAGGAAAAACGAATTGTCTAATCGTATTCACAGATCGTGGCTTACTCAAAGGATAGCAAACAGAATACCTGATTGGGCTGACGGAAGACAATATAAACATAGTTTTTTTCAGCAAATGCTGAACCCTTCAGCGTCAATGTTAGAAGAATTATTTAAGTATGCAGCCGATGGAGTGAGGAATAGTTACCTGGCAACAGCAAATCTAGATATTTTAGATATACTATATACTGTTCAGCTACCATCAAATTTTGAATTCGTTCGTGATCCCAATTCATTTGAAAGTGAAACATATGTTGCTCCGGTTGTTTTAGCTAAAGAAAACGGAACTGATATTGTTGTTGAAATGACAGAATCAAATACAATAGAGGATTTTTACTATAATTCCGTACCTACAAGGGTATTAGACGATAACAATACAATAGCATTTGCTAGTGTCATGGCCGAAACTTCCATTGAAAATATTGATAATGATTCATACACGCTAGAGGATATGCCAATCGATATAAATGGAAATACATTTTGTAATAGACTAGTAGTTGTAATAAGCGGATGTGAAGATTTTGTAAATATAAATAGAAGAACCCGGTCCTCTTTTCTTGTATTAACTGGAATAACTTCTACTGGAAGAGAAGATACAGAAAGAATTTATATTAACTATAATGGGACGTTTATTACAAAAAAGATTTGGAAGCAAATTACAGATGTATCACAGTTTGGTTTAACTCCGTCAACTGGAACAATTTATATAGGTGCTTTTCCTTATTTTGAAGACCGAGATGTAGATAAGTATATGTTAGATGTAGACATTTTTACGGAAAAGCTTTTATACCATAGTATAGATGATAAAAGTTATGGAACAGTACACCAGTATAAAACTGTTGTTGCAAATAAAATAGATAATCTTTATGCTGGGCAAGATACTTTATATGCCATAAAAGAAATTGAATTAGGATACGAAACGTCAGATGGAGTTTTCACAAATGTTTCATTGTGGGGTTATGCTATACAACCATTTACAGGTCGATTGTTTGGTGTGGACGATACACATTTATATATCTGGGACCAATTTGATAGCTATCCTGATTATACCGGAATGTCAGAAAAATCCGATGGGCCAGATATGATTATAGCTAGCAACTATGTTGATTATGTCAGGAATGATGTTATTACGTTTGAACCATTTTGGCGTCGCCAAGTAAAAAGAATCTATAGGAACAGATGGCATGTTACAAAACCCGACGGAACAACAACTTATTTAGATATAGACGGAAATGAAATATCGTCTGGAGATGCCGCCTGGATAGGAAATAGAACTTATACAGAATTAGTTTTTGGTCCCTTTCCCTCATCTTCTGGATTAGATACCGACTATGTAGACAAACAGCGTTTCGACTATACTCTTTCTCAACGTGGAACATATAAATTCAAATTGGAAGTTGATTACGTAGACGGAACAACAGAAGTAGATATTTTGCCAGTACAGGTTCATTATAAAGTTGCTCTGGCAAGGCTAGAATTACCAACTAGTTTGCAAAATTATCCTGATACTCTTTTCTTTGATTCTGAGCAAAAACTATGGCTTGTAGATTATTTTACCTATGCACACAAATTACGATTAGCAACAGATAATATGTTGATTGATTTTGATAATAAAATTGTATATTTACATGAAAATTACGATGAAGTAACTGTTTATCCTTCAGATGATTGGGTTGATTAATTATGGCAGTTGACTACGGTTACCAGGGACATGCATTCAATGTTACTCATGCTGGTGAATATACAGCTATTCCAAAAGCAACAACAATTTATAATTCATTTGATCATTTTGGTATGCTTATCGGCCTTCAAAGGCTTCCTGGCGAAAGAAATGCTGACTATAGGGCTAGACTATTAGATGTTTATATTCATCGTGGCGGAGCCCATCAAGACGGGCTTATAAATGCTCTTACAAGAGAGTTAGGATTAAATAGACGGGAAGCAATATCAATATCAACAACCGCTACTAATGGCAGAATAATTGTTGGAGATACTTATTTACAGCTCTGGGAAGACGATACGAACTACACAGAATATGATATATATAGCAGAAGTAGCAGTGTATATTTCATAAAAGATTTAGTTGACGCTATTGATTCTAATACGTATTTTTCTGCAACATTACTGCCTGGCGTGAACGGAGGTATGCCTTCGGGAATACTTTTACCAAAAGATACTATGACCTGGCAGGCGCTAGAACCACTCAAAAATATTAAAAGAAATAAATTACTATATACTAATATAGTTGAAAATTCTGTGAGGTTTTCCACAGAGGGATATAAAGTTTTCCATGAATTAGTATATGGGATCGATGGAATTGTTGCTAGTGGTGATTATTATATAGACTATACAAATAATATGATTTATAGTTATGATCCAGCTCCAATAGGTACCGTTGTAAGCTATTATTACCATGATTTTCCTACTAAGTTAGAAATTTCCCCTGTTAATATTTATGAATTTACTTCCACGACCTTTAGAAGCAAAATTTTTGAACAAGTATTGAATGAAGAGGGGCTTTATATTGATGGAGTACCTACTTCGGAAGCGGTTGATTATATAAACGAAATTATGTCAGTACGCAATATGTTGTGGGGAGAGTAAAATGGCGAGAACATCTATAAAAATAGATACAAGACAGATTATACATGACGATAACACTCTCCGTCCTTTAGTTGGAACTGATGCTTTAAGCTCGCCATATGATTTTGATCCATGGAAATGGGATGATAGATATTGGGGAGATGACCGAACTGAAAATGTTAACTTAAAACTAGAAATGGTAAGCGATGCCCCCATGTATGGAATTCCGGATGCATATATCCAGTGTGGCGTTGGAAACACTAAAACAGATCTGGAAGTACTTGGGATTGTAAAGCAACAGCAATCTAGCGTACCCAAGTGGAGTGCTAGAGTAAGGCATGGTAATTATTTTAGATATATTCCAAAAAGATACTATTTTTCAGACCAGTCAATAGTTCAATTTATAGATAATGCAGATAACGAGGGGTCTGGGGTTGATACCGATCCGACAAGAAATGTTTTAACATTAACGCATAGGCTAAAACATGGCTCACCTATACATGCTACAGTTTGGTATCGCGAGATAGAATATGATGAAAATGAAAGATTCAAATTTATTAAGCAAAAAATAAATTTTTCTGGAACCTATACCGACAATGTTGAGAACGATACGAGGACTGGTACGTTAAATGAAATTGATTGGCAATACGCCGATGTATCAAAAGATGAATTTATTGTAGATAGATATCAAGATCCTCCAAAGTTAATTTTCAATAAAGATTTTACTGAATTAATTGGCAAAAGCAGTATTTCAAGTGATGATGAGCTGGAATATTGCGAGTATCTTGGAGAAAGTGATGGCTCATCCGGGCAAATGTTTTTAACTAGATTTTTCCCTATTGTAGATAATACAGAGATTACATTATACGTAGATGATTATTCTACTACCTGGAGCCGTTGGCAAGATATAGGAACTCATGTAGTAAACAGGCTAGATTCAGATACCTGGAGTTCTCAAACTGGACATAAATTTAGAGTAAACCAGGCAACTGCTGATAGTGGGTATTATAGTTTAGATACCAATACCGGTGAACTAACCTTTCCAAGTACTCCGCCAGCGGCAGGGTCTGCGTTGTATTTAAGATATCGTCGGGGTGTAATGGTTGAATATGAACCGGAGTATTCTATTAATTATATCGATTCTCAAAATATAAACCTTAATCCTGTAAGAAGTACAACTAATGAAGGTTTTGTATATATTAGTGAAGAAGATATGCGGGTAGCAAGCATTACCCTGGAGGCAGATACTACAGAAATTAGTTCTAATTTATTTGGGCCACTATACATAGGTGTAGATTATACTTATTTAATAGCTACTGTTTATAATAGAAAAGGTCTACCGGTTCCCGGGATTACTGTTACATTTAGTTTTCCCGAATATACTGGCAGTGAAGATTTTGGTATGCTAGCTGGAAGAATTGAAACAGCTACTAGCGTGACAAATGCAGACGGACAGGCCAAAATAGTTTATACGCCACCTCAATCTATAGATTCTATTGGAACTTATATAGAACACCCAATAACCGATACCGCAAATCAGCTTGATGCTCCCGATAATCCTCTAACAACAGATATTTATACATATAAAGTATATAGCGGTGATCCCTGGTTACCGTGGGATTCTGTAAATCTTACCGGAGGTAAAAAAGTTGTAGAATATAAATGGGATGATACTGCTATACATCCTCGTACTGGATTTGCAGGCGCTTATACTTCTGTACATCCAACGTCAATAACAAATGACTATATAATTTATGCAGATAATTTAGCATATACTGGTGTTACGGTTGCAAGCCCCGACGTAGATGGAGGCGCGGGAGGAACATCAAAAGGTGTACTGTCTCACGCTTTTAGTGTAAATATAAGACATGTTGCATATTGGATTACTGGCGGTACAGATATAGATATAAAAGCAAGTGCATATAGCTCTTTGTACAGACAAAATATTGATAGCAATGATATCAGTATAAGACTTGATATTCCACAATATTTAAAGGGTACTTACGTTTCAGAATCTATCGGGACTGTACCGTTTGGTTTTAGATTACATGACGATTATTTTAATCAAGCTAGCGCTATAAATGGTGCAACTTATCTTTCTATTAATCCTGCTGTTGGTTATTGGGGTGTTTTATGGCCGTCTTCAACAGGAATGGCATTAACAGGAGAAGTAGAAACTACTAATCCGTTTAGCTCTGGCAGACATTTGGAACTAGAAAAAACGATTGCATTACAAGGATATAGATTTGCGGTTAATGGATATGCCCAAGGGCATACATTTACCGTAGTGTAATAGGAGTGAAAATATATGGCCGATAAATTTAGAGATGCGTTTCCTGTTCCGGTAGAATTTGTTAAAGGTGAACAGCCCGATAATACAAAATTTACTAGCTGGGCAAGTCAAACTAATTCTGGAATGCAAGTATTAGAGAAAGTAGTTGGCAATGCTTGGGGCGATCAGGTTCAAAGTGTAGACTCTGGACCGTTTGCTCTTTCAAGGGAAGATAGGCGTGTTGCACAAATATCTAATATAGCAGGATTAATCGGCCCGGCATCTGCTCTAAATCCCCATCGAATTTCAGATAGACAAAGTATTACAGTAACGGTATCTGCTGGAGATATTCCATTAAACGTAAATGAATTTACTTTACCTTATCCGGCTCTTAAGTATAATACTGGTGGAGCAGCTAGTGGAGATTTTCCAGAACACGATATTGTAGTTGATAGCGATACAGATGGATCAACACATGTAAGAGATTTCCTGGAAGGAATTGGATCGTCTGTTTTTCAGACGTATAAGGCAAGCCAAATCCTAGTTATAGCAGCCGGAGATTATACCGTAGATGAATTTGGTAGAGTATATTCATATAGCCGTACAGATTCCACATGTAATGCTGCCTCTGGTACTTATGTAACACAACTGTTTTGGGATACATATGATAAAGCTACAATGAATTTTATCCCAGATGTCAATGAAACCGGCGCATCGGGACGACACTGTGTTGTTTCTTACGATACATCAGATGATACTTATGTTGTTGATTTACCTACGAACATTAGGTATTTTCCCAAGCGAGGCGAAGATGGTCTAGCTGAAGGGATAGCAGAAGGGCAAAATGCTCCGGCAGAATTTACCGCTACACTTCCATATGCTCTTACAAGGAATCTGACGTCTGGCGATATTATTCCTGATGGCTATATTTATCTCTGGGATGATACGCCGTCTACATTAACATCTACAGAATACGGGGTTACTGGCGGTGCAATTGTAGAGGGATTAACATATAAGTATGTAGACTCTAATACCGTAAAAGTTTATGGCTCCACTCTTGCAGATGTAGATTCTACAACCACGAGTAATAGCCGATACAGGATAATGACCTTAGGATCTACAATTACAGAAACGTTAGCAGAGCTTCGGCAAAAATTAGATAGACATGATCATAGTAGTTTTAGATATGCAAGACCAGTTGATCATTCCGACCTAACATCTAAGGCTATAACAGATGCGAATCTTTATAGTAAATATGTAAAGCATTATAAAACTGCTCCTTCTGTTATCGTTGGAAACGATCATCCCCAATATTTACTTCGAGCCGGGTATAAAGCGAGTGTAGATGCCGGACAAGATGATAATGTTATGCTAGGAGATCTTTTCATTGCCGCAGCCAGAAGTGACCATTCATCGTTATCATATGCGAATACGACGATGGATTCATATTCAATTTATATGGGCTCTACTTCGTGCCAGCTAATATATACTACATCTCCTCACAGCGGTATAAAATTTACTGGAACATATGGTAATATTATAACAGACAGGAGAATCTATTGTAACGAGTATCGGAGTTACGACTCTAATATTACGATGTATTCAGGTACAGATGTAAATATTATGGCGGCTGCCGATACCTATATAGATGGAAAAAATGTTACTATAGATGCAACCGATGCAGCGGGGGACATACTAATACAAGCCGGTGATGATATTACATTACGTGGCAATGATTTGTATCTATATGCAACCAACGCAGCTGGGGACGTTACAATGACAGCTGGCAGGAGTATCGGTATTGATGCTGTCGGAGGCTATCTTTATTTAGGAGGCGAAACTACAGCAAAATTGACTGCTGGCAATATCAGTAATTGGGTTTATATTTATCTTGTTGGGAGTAATTCTAGGCTAGAAATGGACCATTCTGGAATGACACCAGGGGCAACAGGAACAGATGCAGTAGTAGATTTTTCTGAAATGAAAGCCGTACAGCTCCCGGTTTATACTGCTAGTACCAGTCTTGGAACTCCAACTGCGACAGATATTGGCAAAATAGTAGTTGTCGCAAATAGTGGTGGAGGCGAGGCCAATAATTCTTTGTATGTATGTATGTATGAAAAGGGTGGTTCTCATAATCCAAAATGGGTAGAAATAAACGATACTAATGACTAATAGGATAGTGAAGGCATATGTCATTTAATTCAAATGGTCATAAATTTAGTACGGTAATTACTTATGGCGATGGCACAGACTATAGACCAACAAAATATATAGATACTTTCCAGGCCGTCAAGAAACCGATAGCAGATATAAGGTTTGGTAAAATATTACCGGATGATGCTGTAACATTGGCTTATGCCGCCGTAGAAGAATTAGATGCAGATAATAATCTGATAGTAGATGATTTTAGCGATAGCTTAGCAGAAAATAGCAGAGATTTATTACAAAATAATGAAGATACTTTTTCTGCTATAGTTTATACTACTGCATATCGAAATGTTTTACCTACTGATAAGTTTACTACGGCAATTCCTTCAAAGCCACAAGAAGCTTTATATTATGTTCATAAGCTTCCGGCAGTCAACACAGATAGAATAACAATTTTGGATTCTAATTTTAATGATGTTGGAAGTTATACTTATGAAGTTGAGACAGTCTATGTTTACGACGAAACCACCGGTGTAGCTACAACTACAGTGGATTATGTAGCTGTTTATAATAATTATGAAAATAGTTTCGACGAAGAGACTGGAGAATTAACTGTTTATTATATTAGATACATAGACGAAGATGGGGTATCTCAAACTGTTCTATTAAATAATAAACCAATTTGGACCGAAGCTACGGCTGATGATATCTGGTATACAGGAAAATTAAAACCCTGGGTAAAGGCATACTTGGTAGAAGAAATAAGTACGTATTATAAACTAACTTTTCCTACATCAACTACATATAGTATTTTAATTCTTGAAAATGCGCGAATCTATGTAGAAAGACCTGCTATGGATGATAAAGACTATCCCTGGTTTCTTCGGATAGCTGACGGCTCATTTCTTTATACATCGTCAGATGGCATAAAGTATATCTATGATATACCTGAATTTTCCAGCCAAACATTCAATCCAATTGAACCCTACAAGATATCGGCTGGTGAGCCGTTTGATATTGTAGCTAAAAACATTATCAAGATAGCTCGTACTCCAGCATTGTTTGAATCGTATACGTTTGATATTATTATTAAAAATAAAAACGAAGAAGTAATATATGCTTTAACTACAGATTCAACAAAAGATAGTACCGCTTATAATTCTACTGTTAGCTGGAGTACAGACGAAATATTAAGTTATAGCGAAAAGGAAGGTTTTATCCAATTGGATTTAGTATTAAAAGATTATTATACTGGGACTGTAACATATAGATTTGAAGAGAAATATTACGAATATGTTTCTTTAGACCTCAATCCAATGGGAAATACATCCATACCAGAAAACGGGTTTGCTGCAATATACCTAGTTCCGCGTTCTACGGCTCTTGGTACGGAGAATGCTACCACCACAGTCAATTATCTTTTGGTAAATTGTAGCGGTTCTATTACTTATACGTCACAAGCCGCATTAAATGTTTCAGTTGATTCCGGTGGTATTATTGGAATGCAATACGGAGACAGAAGACAAACTGAAGCCGGAAGTGGAACTGGAACTTTTTTGAACGAATACACAGTAATAGCTCCTTCTGGAGAAGCGGGGCAAACTTATAGGTATTTTGTAATTGCGGAAGCATCCGTTACAGAGAATGTAGCTCCAAATGATGTTGTCCTTTTAGATGTAAGAAAAAAGGGAGGAGGAATTAAAGACGAGAACGTTGATGATGTCTTAAAAATTTCTCCAGAATCTATATGGTATTTAAGAGGAAACATTCCATATGGAGGGCAGGGATCAGTAATAGTCAAACTGCCTTATACGCTATTATCTGATTATGGTGGAACTTTAACAAAAAAACAAGTTGAAGATTTAGTAAAAAAGCATATGGCATTTGGAACATATCCTGTTATTAGATATTATGGCCCCCAGCCAGATACTACTTTTACGGAAACATCGTTTAATACCCCGGGCGCTGTTAGAATAGAATGGCCCAGCGAGATACCAAATATAGCAGAACTAGACGATAATATTTGGATCCCTAATGCAACTTATTTCCCTAGCCCTTTATATACTCGTAATACATATCCAGATTTAACTGGAGCTTATACAATGAATACGTTTTTCGAATATGATAGCGGTGGAAGTACTTGGGATTCTTATAATATTTATTCATATGGAACTTCTATTTCGGCCTCGCGAGTATATGTTTTGTCTGGCTATTTTAAAGCAATTAATAGAAACTATTTTATGTATTGGGTTAAACAAGGATCAAATGGTTTTAGATGTGGATATGACTTGTCTACTGGAAATAGTTTTACTAGCTATATAGCTTCAGACTTTACAATTCAGCCATTTACTTGGGATCTTGGAAACGGATACTATAAGTGTGGTGTTTCTTTTACTGGTGATAACGCAGGAGATATTGATGTTTATATTGGGTTATTGGGAAGCGCGGATGTTACAGATGAGGATTTTGTTTCTTATGATCAAGATTCTTTTGCCTGGGGACATGTAAGACTCGAAGAAAAATCAACTACTTCTGTTTTCCAAGAAATTCCAATGCCAGTGCCTATTTATGCCTATAATATATATTATGGCAAGAGTGAAAACGGACGTTTTACTAAGCATAATACAACACCTGTTCCAGATGCAATTGGCAATACTAACGTGTACTATATTGATAATTTAACCCCCAATAATGTATACTGGGTTTATGTCGCTGCCGTTAACGAATATGGCAATGAATATCCACCAAAGAAAAAACACAAAATATTTGTTCCAGAAATTTATACCGGCGGAGAAAGAAATGGACACATGTTTGTTGTAGGAACTGAAGAACCGGTTTTTGTAGCTGTTGCTGCTAGTCTAGTTAGTTCTTATTTAACTATTTCTAGGCCAACATCAGAACCGACACCTTTCCCGGGCCTAGGAAGCGAACCGTTATCTCCGTGGTAAAATAGTTTTTATTTAAATAAATAAAGAAGGAGGTGATTCAATAGATGGTAGTTTCGATTACATGGTCTGAGACAGCAGGTGGTTCAGCAATGACCGATCCAAAAGATTGGGGTAATATTGGCAACGGTAGTGCTTCTACAGCTTTAGAATTATTTGTAAGCCATGATGGAACAAATGATATTACCGGATGCGGTCTTTATATCCAGCCTTATAGTGGTACAGGGTATACAGGTTCAGCAGGAACAGCAGCAGATTATAATGAAATTATAGCATGGGGAGATACTTCAACAACTACAGATGGCATCCCCGATACGGCTGGTCTTGATGGAGGATTTTGGATTAATACTACAGCCGGTGGTCCTTCTGGTGGCTGGGTAGTGCATAACTCTTCAACTGGTATTTCTGGTACTGCATTTGGACTTGGAACGGATATGAATATTGCTACAGCCAATACGATTGCATCTGGCGAGGAAGCAACATTTGCAGTAAAGGTTATTGTTCCTCAATACGAATCCACTGCTGGTGCTCGATTTTTTGACCAAGTTCTAGAATACACATACACCAGTTAGTGTATGGAATTGTTATAATTGGGTAAAAACCACAAGTAACGATTGCATCGGAGCCTGGTGTAAGGGCTCCAAAAAAGGTGGTAAAGTGAGAAAGTCAAAGTTAAAAAGACCCTGGCATCATAAAGACGTTCTAAATGGAATGTACCACGAGCAGGGGCTTACCGTAAGACAAATAGCCGAAATATTTAATGTATCTGCTGTTACTGTTAGATATTGGCTAGCTAAATTTAATATTGAAAGAAGAAAGCATTGCATTGGTAATGTTACTCGTGGCAAGCATCTCTCGTCTGAAAGAAAGAAATTTCTATCTGAATTCGCAAAAAAAAGATTTATTACGAAAGAAGATCATCCTATGTATGGTCGAAAACATTCGTTGAGCACAAGACGTAAAATGAGTGAATCACAAAAGAAACGTTACAGGGAGAGAAAACAATGCAAGGATGGATAAAACATTTTATAGATGGCGAATCTGAAGTGGGTTCGGATTCTTTGGTAAGACGACATCAAGCAAGTTGGACTCATGGGCGACATGATGGGCTTTGTGCTGTAGATCTTCATTTTAAAGAGAAAATTTTTACTTTATCATGTGGTGTAGGAGAATATTGGCAGTCAGATACGATGATTGCTTGCATGATGAAGGGAGCATCTGTTCCTGGACAAATGGTAACTAGGCGTATTTCTAGAAAAATTACAGCGGAAGATATTGGAAAAAAAATCTATAAAACTTCAAGAGATGACTGCATAAAGATAACTTTTGATAGAGAAAGCGATAATAGCACAATTATTAATACGATTAAAACAACCCATGTTAACCAATGGTTAGTTCTTGAAGTAAGTATACGAGAAGAAAACAAGTTACATATAGTTGTAACAGTTAAAAAAGAGAGAATTTAATGTATACGCTAAAAGCTCCCGAAAGACTTGGCAGTAATTTTAGTAATTATTTTATGGGTTTCAAATTCATAAATGGAGTTACGCAAGTAAATAAAAATTATTATCGTAAATTATTAGTGCGTTATGACTGTCTCGATATAACTACTCCGGAAGAAGAAGCCCTAATGGATAAAAGAGAAATTAGAAAGCTGCTAGTAATCAGACTTGGAGCATT
>Ga0180433_10001684_pt1 | contig 36498 bp, 25 predicted proteins | sample SS_ome_8_FD_132980 | JGI IMG/M metagenome (GOLD analysis project Ga0180433, IMG submission 132980) | Hypersaline lake sediment archaeal communities from the Salton Sea, California, USA - SS_1_D_1 metaG | ecosystem: Environmental > Aquatic > Non-marine Saline and Alkaline > Hypersaline >... | reverse complement strand
ATCTTTCTGCAGGCAACGGGACTATAACGCTTGCTGCCGGGAACGTTGCCGATGCTGATGGTAATGCCGACATTTCCGCCTCAGCGGCGGATATAACCGCTGCCGCCTTTGGAGACGGAACCGATTCCATTAATACAGCCGCAGCAGACCTTACAGTCGATACATCCGCAAGTAACGGCGACCAGTATATCGCCCAAACAGACGCGATAACAGCCTTGAATCTTTCCGCAGGCAACGGGACTATAACACTCGATGCCGGGAACGTTACTGATGCTGATGGTAATGCCGACATTTCCGCTTCAGCGGCGGATATAACCGCTGCCGCCTTTGGAGACGGAACCGATTCCATTAATACTGCTGCAGCAGACCTTACAATCGATACATCCGCAAGTAACGGCGACCAGTACATCGCTCAAACAGACCCAATAACAGCCTTGAATCTTTCCGCAGGCAACGGGACTATAACACTCACCGCCGGGGGAATCACTGATGCTGACGGGGATGCCGATATTTCCGCTTCAGTGGCGGATATAACCGCTGCCGCCTTTGGAGACGGAACCGATTCCATTAATACTGCGGCAGCAGACCTTACTGTCAATACTTCTGCCGCTAATGGCGACCAGTATATCGCCCAAACAGGTGCAATCACGGCCCTGGATCTTGATGCCGGAAATGGAAATATAACGCTAAGTGCCGATTCTGTCACCGACACCGATACTGCAGCGGACCTGAGCAATACGGCTCTTGTTTCTCTTACTGCACCGGCAATCGGGGCGGCTTCGGAGCCGATTGCCCTGGATGGCGCTACCCAACTTGAAATCACCGACACAGGGGCGGGAGACATCTTTGTCACAGAGCTAAATGCGAGTACTATCGGCTCTACCGACGTAACTGTTGGGGCAATAGATTACGGCAATATAAACATAACCTACAATAATACGGACAGCGTAAATATCGGAGATGACCACTTCCTGGATAACATCGATCTGGACCTGGGCGCAAGTTCCTTTTCATATACCGCAACAACCGGAAATATTACAGTCGGCTCGGTTGACGTCGGAAGCGGTCAATCCGCAAGTATTACCGCCCTGGCCGGGGCGATTGACGATGCTTCCAGTGGTGATAGTGTTACGGATATAACTGCGGATACGGTTGACCTTAACGCTGATACTGGAATAGGTAATTCGGAAGAACTGGAATTAGCGGCGGGGACTATTACTGCCGATAACAGCACAAGCGGCAACGTGGTAATAGACAACACCCTGGCAGGTGCCGTTACGGTAAACACCCTTACCACAGCGGGAGGGGGTAATATCGATTTTCAAAATACCGGTGCTGGTGGAGTCAGTTTCGGCACTGTAAGCACATCCGATGACGGCGGCGGTGTTGCCGGGGAAAATGACATTACTCTTAGCAGTAACGGGGGCAATTTGACCGTCAGCACTTCGGTAACCGCTGATGACGCCGGTGTCATTACATATAATACCAACACTTCCGGTAATGTAATTTTAACCGGTACTACGACCGCGGCAGACGACCTCGTGTCGATTAACTCAGCGGGTTCAATAAACGGGACCGGCCTGGTGACTGCAGGAGCCGCTAACCTTACAGCTCCTGCCGGTATCGGTAACATCTGGGCGCTCGACCTGGCTGGTGTAACTAACCTGACGCTCGATACGGATGCCGGCTTTAATGTAAGTACTGATGTGGATTTGAGAGATTTGACATTAACCATAGATCCTGCAGGTGGACTGGAAACCTACAGCCTGGCCGACAGTGGTAATTTGAGCTGGGATGTAACCGATGACGCAGTTGATGCTGACTTAAACTTGGCGGATCTGAGCGTAGGTGCAGGAGACCTGAATCTTGACTTAACCACGGACAACGGCAACATTAACGTTGGCACTGTTGGAGCCGGAGCAGGCACAGTCAGCCTGACAGCCTCTGCGGGTTCCCTGACAGATGCCACATCCTCGATTACTGCAGGGGATTTGACGTTAACGGCTGATGCACTGGACCGGTCAATTGGTGCAGCAGGGAATGAGTTGAACCTGACCTTAAGCGGAACGTTAACAGCGAACGCATCCAACGGGTCCGGCGGAATCTTCGTTGACGAGACCGACGACATGTCAATAGCGGCGGTCGATGCCGGCTCGGGTACGGTAGAGCTGCACTCGGACGGCTCGATTAATGATGCAACAGACGATACCGATACGGATATTAGCGGAAATACAGCAATTCTGACCGCTCAAGATGAAATCGGCGGTGGTATTGCAACAAAGACCGTAGATAATGCCGGTGCATTGGAAACGGACGTAACAAATCTCGTGGCCCACTCGACTAATGCCGGTGATATAGTGATAACAGAGAACGATGCCATTACCTTAAGTGATGTAGATACGATAGATGGAGCTATCACTATCACAGCCGGTGGAGCTGTTGTAGCTGCTGACGTAGCTGCTGACGGTGATGGAGACACTGATGATGTAACACTAACAGCCAATAATACTGGTGATATAACGATAGGGCTTGTCTCGGCGGACGGACAGGGTGATGTAACCATGGAAGCTGCGGATGGCGCGATCAATGACGGGACGGTTGATACTTCGACGGATATCAGGGCCGACGTTGTGGAGTTAACCGCCGCTGATGGAATAGGCCAAACTCAGGCAATTGAAACCGAGGCCGATACCATAAGCGCCGAAACCACAAATAACGGAGCTAATATCGATATAGACAACGTGAGCGCCGCAGCAAACGTCGAAATTATGGGACTGACTACCCCCGGCGGAACAATCAACTTCGACCAGACCGGCGGGGCTGTACTTAGAATAGCCGCCGCCGGAAGTGGTATAGACAGCGGTGATGGCGGCAGTATCAACGGAGGGGATATTACTGTCAACGGCTCCGATGGTATTGTTGTGAACCAGGCTATAACCAGTGCCTCCGGCAGCGGAGGAGCAATAAATATCGGCGGGGGTGTACAGATTAATGCTGACATAACCGCCGGTAACGGAGCCATTAACCTCAATAGAAGTACCGGATTCGGTCAGGGTGACATTATTCTCTCCTCCCAATTGAATTCCACAGGGAACATGAACTTAACAACGTCCACCGGCGGTGTTCGGGTAACTACGACCGGCAGGATTGATGCCGGTGGCGAAGCTGGTCTTTATGGTAACAACCTTATCATAAATCCGGGTGTGGCTGTCGAAATTCAGTCCGGCGGCCCCGATGTGATGGTAGAGGCGGGTGGAAACATTACGATTCAAGACGTTTCTTACGACCCATGGGCTCCGGCCGGCGAAGATATTGTCATTAGCGGCCCGATTACATCCACCGGCGGCGGAGTTAAAATAATAGGAGGTGCTATTTACACCGAAGGAGCCGGAGGTGAGCTTAATGTCCCGATAACAGGCTACTCGGACGGCTCAACGGGTGTTTCCTTCCCTTACTCGGGCGGAGGCAGAGCCGCAATTACCCTGTGGAGTCTTCTGGATGACCTGAAATTAGGCTCCGATGCCGAACTAACCGCCAACGGCTTTTCTTCCGCTGTCGATGAACGCTCCAATATTTACTTCACTACATTCGGTGCAACCGCCGGAGACCCGGTTGATGTCGGAATCTACCTGTGGTGCTTCAACCTCTCCAACCTCATAAACCCGGCACACGTTCTCACCGTGAACTCCAACAACATCAGCAGCTCGGCCGGTGCGGTTGTTTTTGATGCGGGCAACAGTGTTTACTTCGGTAATAATTTTGAAACTTATCTCGCCGGGGCTCCGGATATATCAAGAATTGAAGTGGTCTCAAGAATAGCTTCGAGCCTGAATGACGTGGTGGGGCCTGCTCAGCCGGACCTGCCTCATGCCGGTGAAGAGATGGTTTTCTGGAATCTCCTGGAAGGCCCGGAAAAGGGATATATCCTCCGGGGTGATTTTTACAGCAGTATAATAGGTTGGGCGTTTGTGCTTGACTATATAGAACCCATCCCGGTTATAAGCTTTGGACTGGAACCGCCTGAAATCGAACCGGGTGAAGTTGAGGCTGTAGATCTGGAGGAGCTACTGGCCTGGTTGGAAAGCGAATTCGGCGAAGACGCCAAGACATATTTTGCCGGGGCTTACAACAACGAGTATTCTACGGATATGCTGCCGATCAAATCTGCTGTTCGGCTGCGAGAACTCTCTCGAATTCTTGGTGATTATGAAAATTACATCGCAGCTCTGACTCAAGTTGTTAACGAGTTCGTCCCGGACCCCGAGATGCCGCCTTCTGACGAACAGTTCGATGCGGCCAGTCAGGTAATAGCCCTTCACTTCGAAGCTGATGACGGCACGCATTATGCCGTGGCAGGACAATGGCTTAATGCTATTTCCGAGTATTTCAGCATTCTGACTAATGTTACCGGAACGGGAAATTACCCTCAGTACACTGAGATAGGATGGGATGCGGACAGAGCCTTGCTGCAGCATATTCTGCCCAGATACTTTGCAGGTGCGCAAGAAAGTGTTGTCGGATATATCGGGACATACATTCTGGGAGGTTCATAAAAACAGCGGTCGAGTTGACAATTTGATTCGACGCAAACAACAATAATCCTGTTTATTTGATGACTTTTGCAATCGCAGCCTGTGTGTGAGAGCGGATTTGTTCCACACGCCGCCAGAGCCTTGCGGCCTCGGCATGATTGCCGGTCTTGTCGCATAACTGAGCCATGGTTTCCAATATATCGGCCGTGTTGGGATGATTCCGGTCAAAAATCTGCTCAAGTGTGTCCAATGCCCTCCGGCACAGAACTTCCGCTTCGGCGTACCTGCCCTGGTGGGCATACAACTTTGCCAGATTATTCAACGCCATAGCCGTATGGTCATTGAATGAGCCGAGTGAATCTTCCAATACCTGTACCGCCCGCTGGCAAACATCCCGGGCTTCGGTGTATCGGTCCTGGGCGATATATAATCTTCCGAGACGACTAAGTATTTTCCCCGTTACAGGATGCTCTTGACCATAATTGCTCTCGGACAGCGAAAGCGCTTTTTCTATGAGTCGCTCGGCCTCAGTGTAGTCTTGCCTGGCCTTACATATCCCGGCCATAGTCAGCAACGTCGGTGCCGTCATGTGGTGATCCGGGCCGTAAACCTCTTGCTGAACCGCCAGCGCCCGATTAATCAAGATTTCAGCTTCGGAATATCTTCCCTGCAAAGTATAAAGTCTTGCAACATCACCAAGCACCCTTGCTGTGTAAAGATGGTTCGGACCGTAACTTTTGTCGATAAGAGCACGTGCCTGAACATAATAAAATTCAGCCTCTGTAAACTTGCCCCGGGCAACCAGGAGCTTGGCAATATCCACCTGAAACGGGGCTATGATATGATCGGTCGAAGAGTGACTTGCGAGCATAACACCCAGCGCCCGATTCAAAACCGTTTCAGCCGAAGAATACCTGCCCTGCTCCTGATAAATCGAACCCAGAATCCTCAATGTGTATGCCACGTATGGATGGTTTTTACCTCGAGCCTTTTCCAGTAGTTCGAGCCCGTCCTTACACATTACTTCAGCATCGTCAAACCTGCCCCTGTCCTTGCAGAGCCATGCCATATCAAGCAAACACATACTGAGTTGAGAATCTGAGACATTTTCTGTTTTTGCCAGAGAAAGAGCCTGTTCAGCAAGCGGTTCCGCCTTCGCATAATTCCCAAGAGCCATGTGCATCCTTGCCATCGAACGCAGTGCATTGCATGATTGTTCCGTTTTCCCACCCTCTGCGTTGCCGTTGACTTTGCCCCCTAAAAGAAAAACAAAGCTGCACCCCATAAAAAGGATGAGTCTTTTGCAATCCCTTTGCTTCAGTGTGGCCATTCCTGCTTCCACGGTCATAGAATATCCCCAGCAGCACCCACAAAAAAGTGTGATACATCGGGCAACCCCTGCCCCTTATACGTTTTCCCCAATCCAGACACGAAGGGATTTGTGAAGAAACATATTCCCGTATCAACTCCGGATATCTATGTATTCGTGAAATTTCGGACCCCACTTTATCTAAATTTTCGCTATTGCCCTGCCCCCTTTTAATCGGACAGCCTCTTTGCCTGTGGTGCCTGCTTAAAAGCCGTCTGCTGATTTCCGACCAAAAAAACAAACCGGATTATAGGACGGCTTGAAAGGGTGCTTTGGATAAGCATCCCTGAAAACAAAAAGCCCCGAAAAAGGGGCAAAAGTGAATACTTTTTCGCTATATCCTGCTCTGCAGTTTGTATCTGATACAACAAACGCCGAGCTGCAAAAAACAAAGGCAAGATAAAACCTGATTTTCGCGATATGAGTTTATGAATCTTTTCCGTCTTGACGCGTACGGTGCAGCAGATGACCTAAGATGATAACAAAGACGATGAGCACCGTCATAAGGACCATCGCCGCGTAGGAACTGTAGGAAGCTACCAAATCATGGAACCTGCGGAGAAAAAACGCCCAGCCGAAAATCGCCACGTATGTCCCGCCCAGCACCGCGGCCATAGTAAGCCGGATTCTGAGACCCAACAGAAAACCAATCACACAGCCTACCATCGGACCGGTCATCCACAACGGAAACCATACAAAGACAAACAGCCCCACGATACCATACTTTTGGATGATACCCTTGCGGGCCTCGGCCGCGGCACGGGTCCGCTCGAATATATTGCTGAGGCGGTTAATCACTAATAAACGTCGCCAGCTCAACACAAACAGCGGATAGAAAACAAGTACCACAATCGTTTCGATTACCATACACGCCGGGATGACCGTCCAGTGCCCAAAGCCGGCCGAGTATCCGAATGCCATGCTCGCCGCCCTACCGAAAATAATTTGCGTAGCCGTCATTACAACTAAGAGCTGCGACTCAGCCGGCGAAAACAGCACCTTTATCCCCAGCCAGAACGTATAAGAAAGTGACAAAACCACTCCGACAAGCAAAAGCCTCCCTTCCGGGCTGTTCAGCAAAGTGGACCTCAGTTTCCCCCGTGGCCTCGACTCGCTTGTTGTTTGCTGGAGCTGCTCTTCCATATTCTTCCCTTAAATTCCAGCCTAATATAAAACGGAGTAATAAACGTCAACAATTCATTATTTGTCCGGAGTGTCTCCCCATGCAAGGCTCTCCAACATCCTCGCCGCGTTACTGCCGTAGAAATTCAGTCTCGCACGCTCCATATAAACCTTTTAAAAAAGACTTCAATTATTATAGACGCCGGTCAAGGTTAGATAAATCATTTTAATACATAAATCTCTGCGCCCCCTGCGGTCTCAGCGGTGAGAAATGCAAAATAAGGGGCGTTTTTCAATAGGCTCGTGTGAAAAATGCGGGCTATTGTGCCTGTTGAACAAAAGTTCGGGAGAAAAAAATTTCACTCAGGTCCGATAATAGTACGTATCCGCGCAATAATACCTTGCTTAATGCCATATAAACCCTGTTTGGCGGCACTTTACTTGAATTGAACGCGGATTTATGATACACTATTATCAACTTTCAGAATTGGGGGTTTTATGATGTGGCCGAGTGTCGAGTGATTCTGGAATTCAGCTAAGGACCGAGTGGTTATTCAAATCGTGCCTATACACTCTTGTCGGGGGTGTTTTTTGCAGACAAGGCTTTGGAGAGTTCTGAGGGTGAAAAGACAATAACAGGAGGTAAGTGATGGATGAAGCCGCGTTCGAAAACAGACTGGATGAGTTGGTTAAGGAAATCGGCTGTTTCCCGGAGCCGCAGCGAACAAAGCTGATAATGCTGGTTAAGCAAAAAGGCAAATCTCAAAAGCGGCTTCGTAAAAGCGTCGACAGCCTGCAGGAGTCATTGGATTATCTCAGGGTCAGCGTCAAGTACCTGCTGTTCGATCTGGAATCGACGCGCAGGGAAAATGCAATCCTGAAGAAACTCCTTGAAGACAGCAGTAAGTAAGTTACACAGAGTATCTTTAATCAGGCTCAATCTACGACTCGTTTTTTATGAACTTTAAGGAATCCTGTTGATGAGAAAGCTTTTTCTTTGTATATGCCTGCTTGGTTTTGCCGTGCCGGTAAATGCCTACGAAGGTGATGTCCTTTTTGAAACGAATTTTGGTGATATTGTCATCGACCTTTACCCGGAGCAGGCACCGATAACCGTCGATAACTTTACAGGTTACGTAGAGGATGGTTTCTATAACGGGCTTGTTTTTCACCGTGTGATTGAGGACTTCATGATTCAGGCCGGCGCCTACGATTCAGACCTTGACTTTCATCCGCCTACCAGCGACCCGATTGTCAATGAAAGCAACAACGGGCTTAGCAATGTTCGCGGCACAATTGCGATGGCCAGGCAAAGTGCCCCTGACACGGCGACCTCACAGTTCTTTATAAATCATGTGGACAATCTGTATCTTGATTATCATTATAACAACAATCCGGGTAACTATGGATATTGTGTCTTCGGAGAGGTAGTGGCCGGCATGGACGTTGTGGATGCAATTGCTCAGGTACCGACGCACTCGACAAATGGTTTGGATGATGTTCCCGCCGAGCCGGTAATAATTGAAAGCGCAACAGTTATACCCGAGCCGGCAACTATATTATTGCTTGGTCTCGGTGGTATGGTTTTCGCAGGGAAACGCAGAAGATAAGGTAATTTTGAATACTTAACCTGTCAAAGGCTGCAAGATTAGTGCTTGCGGTCTTTTTTTTGTCCTGTTTTTGTAAACCTGCTTTCCCTCGGGGCAATTTTAGTTTAAGGTCCGGGTAATTATAAAACCGACAGACATCAAAAGACCTGCTGAAAGGTGTAGCAGCACGGTGAACTTATTGGCGCGGTATCTGTCCGGCCCGGCGAGTGAGTCGGTTTTCAGGTATATTAATGTCGCTGCGGCCAGAGGTATGGTCAACAGGTACAAGAGACAAGCTAACCGAATCTGCGGTTGCACTATGGCCGCCGTTACTGCAATAATATAGCTAACTGCCAGCGCCGCCCGATAAATTTTTGCCGCCCGCCCGGGCCCTAACAGTACGACAAGGGTTCTTTTGGACACAGCGGCATCGGCCCGGCGGTCGGGAAATTCATTAATCAATATTATAAGGAAAATGAGCATACTGACGATAAGAGCGGGCGCCAGTGCAACCGTGCTGACAGCTCCGGTCTGGAGAAAACAGGCCCCATAGACCGGCAGCAAGCCGAAAAGAAACGCAATTACGATTTCGCCCGCTCCCCTGTAGCCGAATCTGAAGGGATTTGCGGTATAAAAATACCCTCCGAAAAGGCCGATAAGGCCGATAGTCAATATGAAAGCACTTTTGGTAATCAGCAGTATTGCAATTCCGGATATTGCCCCGGCCGCCAATACGACTCTTGCCGTAAGGAGAACGGCCGGCGGGGTAGTGAGTCCCCGAAGCATAAGGCCGCTTCCCCCGGAAAAAGGATTACGGTTATCGTTCAGCCGGTCGTTGCCGGACAAATGGTCGAAATACTCATTTGTCAGATTGGCGCCGAGGTGCAGACAAATTATCGCTGCAAGAGCCAGAACAAAAAGCACAACATTCAATGAGCCTGTAACTGCAAAGCCGACACTTGTTCCGACAAGCACAGGAACAATGCTGGCTGTAACGAAAGGTGTCCTGGCTTGAAGAAGCCATATCTTAATTTTGGACGGCTGTTTTATAATGTCGGCTGTCATTTGTCCCCTTGCTCGGCTAACGCCGTTACACGTTCAAGGATGTCGGCTGTACTTTCGGCGGAGTTGATATCAAGCCAGTTTACCCGCCTGAAGGTCTTAAACCAGGTTCTTTGCGCCTTTGCCAATCTTCGGGTATTTATCTTAATCTTCTCGACGGCCTTTTCCAGCGTTATTTCGCCGTTCAGGTAGTCGATAATTTCAGCATAGCCTATAGCACAGCGGGCCTGTCTGCTAAGGGGCCTGTCCTCGGCAAGGAGAGATTTTACCTCATCAACAAGCCCATCTTTAATCATTCGCTTTACCCTTGCATTGATTCGAAGGCTTTCGACGGATTTTTCCCTTCGAAGGCCTATTATCTTCCAGTCTTCCCGCTTCCGCCGGGCTTCGAATTGTGTCTGAAATGAACTTATAGGCTTACCCGTCAGCTCGAATATCTCCATCGCCCGAACAATCCGCCTGGTGTCGTTGGGATGAATTCTGTATGCAGCTTCGGAGTCAACATCAGCCAATTGCCGATGAAGCTCTGCAGCACCCTGCGAGTCGATTTGGGCTTTTAGCCTTTTGCGAATCTCAGGGTCGGCTCCGGGGCCTTCAAAAAGGCCGTACAGCAAGGTCTTTATGTACATCGCAGTACCTCCGACAGCTACTACAGGCCTGCACGCGGTGTTTATCTGCTCGATGGATTTGTAGGCAAGTGCAAGAAACCTGTCAACACTGAAGGATTCGTAAGGTTCGACAACGTCAATAAGGTGATACCTGACCTGGCTGCGCCGCTGAACCGATGGTTTGGCTGTTCCGACATCCATACGGCGATAGACCTTCATCGAGTCTATGCTGATGATTTCAGCACCGATTTTCCGGGCAAGCTCAAAGGCGACCGCACTCTTTCCCGAAGCAGTTACTCCCAAAATCAGAATCATCTGAAAAACACAATCCATCCAACAAACTGAATTTTGTTAATGTCAAACAGTGTTAAAAGTGTTATAATATCAGAGGTTGTGTAGAAATGCTATATTTGTATGAGATTAGCGAAAAATGACGAATATAGAGGAAATTCGTTCAAAGCAGGTGAATTTCAAAGTTGCCTTGGCCGACAAGGCCGGGCTTGTCAATTCGACCCTGAGTGAGTTGCTCCAAAGACACCCCGACATTATCGGTGAGCTGAAAACGGCTATAAAGTACAGCCTTGAATCTCCCGGCAAGCGAATTCGCGGGGCACTTGTGCTTTGGAGTTGTGAACTGGTCTGCGGTGCTGTGAATTGCGAAGCGGAAACGGCGGCGGCGGCCATCGAAATGGTTCACGCTTATTCATTGGTTCACGACGACCTGCCGGCGATGGATAACGACGACCTGCGTCGAGGCCGGCCGAGCTGTCATAAGAAATTCGACGAAGCTACAGCCATTTTGGCCGGTGACGGACTGCTGACGCTGGCGTTTGAGATTTTGGCATCGGAGATTTCCGAGCCTGGTATGGCGGTAAGGATGATAAAGACACTGGCATCGGCGTGTGGGCCGGCCGGTATGATTGAGGGACAAATGGCGGATTTGCAAAGTCAGAACAGCCGGGGCACAATGGATATTTTGCGGCATATACACATCAACAAAACGGCGAAGATGTTTGCCGCCGCAGCGGTTATGGGCGCTATCGCCGGCGGTGCAAACGACGAGCAGATAGAGCACCTTTTGAAATACGGCTTAAAACTCGGGTTGGGTTTTCAGGTAGCGGATGATATACTTGACATATCGGCTTCGAGTGAACATCTGGGCAAGACCAGCGGCAAGGATGCCCGTCAGGGCAAGGTTACCTACCCGGCGGTAGCGGGACTGGCCGAATCAGAGCGAATAGCTGAAAGTTTGTGCCATGAGGCGGTCGAATCGCTTGACATCTTCGGCGCCGGGACGGACTTTTTAAGACAATTGGCGGTGGCAATGTTGGAAAGAACACGTTGAGGTGAGTTTGTGGTTCTTGGATTACGTGGCGAAGGATGCAGGAATTACTCAATAAGATAAAAAGTCCTGAGGACTTGCAAAGCCTTTCGGTCAAAGACCTTACAGATTTGGCAAGTGAGATTCGCGAGTATATAACCGATTCGGTCAGCCGGTCCGGCGGCCATTTGGCCAGCAGCCTCGGTGTGGTGGAATTGGTTATCGCGATGCATTATGTCTTCGATTTCAAGAGGGACAAACTTCTCTGGGACGTGGGGCATCAGTGCTACGCTCACAAGATTCTGACGGGCAGAAAGGAACAGTTTGCAGCTTTGCGGCAGCGAGGGGGTATAAGTGGTTTTCCTAATCCCGCAGAGAGTGTTTATGACCCGTTCTATGTCGGCCACGCAGGAACGTCGATAGCGACCGCCATCGGCATGGCATTAGGGGCACAGTATAATAAGAGCGATGAAAAAATTGTCGTTCTCATAGGTGATGCGAGCATTGTAAACGGCCTTTCCTTTGAGGCGCTGAACAATTTGGGCCTTGTTAAAAGGCAATTGCTGATTGTGCTTAACGACAATTCAATGGCTATAGACGTTACCCAGGGCGCGATTGCAAAATTTCTCTCAAAAGTGAGACTGAGTCATACCTATGAAGATTTACGTCGCACAACAAAGAACATTATCGAACACCTACCGGTTATCGGCAAACGCATGGATGAAGCGCTTGAGAATTTCAAGAAAACGCTTCGAATGGCGATTACGCCGAGCAGGCTCTTTGAAAGTCTTAACATTCCGTATTTCGGGCCTGTTGATGGACACGATATTGGTTCGCTGATTCAACTGTTTGGGGCGATAAGTAATCTGGGCCGTCCCGCAATTTTGCATGTATATACGAAAAAGGGCAAAGGCTTTACCCCTGCCGGCGAAGACCCGCGTAAGTTTCACTCAACAGGACCGTTTGTCGAGCGGAACGGCGAGATTGCCACCCTTCCAAAGAACGGCAGGAGCTTTACAGAAGCTTTTGCAGATGCACTTGTAGCTCTTGCCGACCGGGACGACCGTGTCGTGGCGATTACCGCCGCGATGCCCGATGGAACGGGGCTTACAAAGTTCCGCGACAAATTCGGCGAAAGATGTTATGATGTCGGCATCGCTGAAAGCGCAGCCGTTGACATCGCCGCCGGGCTTGCCAAACAGGGCCGAAAGCCCGTGGTTTGCATATATTCGACTTTCCTTCAAAGAAGCTATGACCAGATTTTTCAGGAAGTGGCATTGCAGAATCTGCCTGTGATTTTCTGCATAGACCGTAGCGGGGTTGTAGGTGAAGACGGGCCGACACATCATGGGATGATGGATATCGGTTTTCTGCGGATTTTGCCGAATATGGTACTGGCCGCTCCGGCGAATGAGACAGAGGTCAGGGGTGTGCTGGATTTCGCGGTCGGTGTGGACAGGCCCGTTGCTGTTCGTTATCCGAGAGATATTGTGCCGGATAGTGGGGATGAACCTGCCGGCTGTCAACTGCCGTTTGAATTAGGCAAAAGTGTAACCGTACGCCGGGGAGGGGGCGATATTGTAATTGTTGCTCTGGGCGGTATATTGACCGAGGCGGTTAAGGCCGCCGACATCTTAGCCGGTGAAGATATTGATGTTACCGTTATAAATGCCCGCTTTGCCAAGCCGATTGACGATTCGATAGTATCAATGTTTTATGACAAGAAGAATATAATTACCGTAGAGGATCACAGTATGGCGTGCGGATTCGGTTCGGCTTTGTTAGAGGCTGTTGCACGGCGAAGGCTAGAAAAGGGCGGGGTCGAATCCGCGAACGCCGGCAGAATAACAGTCCTCGGCGGGCCTGACAGGTTTGTAAAAATAGGCTCTCGCAAGGTACAGCTCGATGAAATCGGAGTAAGTGCCCGGCGGATTGTTGAAACGGCAAGAGCGGTTCTTAGTGAAAAGATACGCAGTGAATAGAATATGTCGAAGCCTAAGCTTATAATTTTTGGTGACCCGAAGAGGCGATACGCGGCTGAGGCGGTTGATGACTTTGTTGACTTCGCAACCGACAAGGCCGAGATAATCGCAAACTGTTTCCGCAGCCCCGATAAATCCCACCCTGATGTGCTTAAAGAAGCGGATTTTGCGGTGGTTTTCGGCGGCGACGGTACAATCCTTTCGACAGCGAGGGAATTGAGCGAGGCCGATGTGCCGGTTATAGGGGTCAACGTGGGCAAACTGGGCTTTCTGGCCCAGTTCAGTTCCGCCGAGCTTAAGGAACTGTTCGGTCGCATAACCAGTGACAGATTGCTTATTGAAAAGAGGATGATACTGGCGTGTGTTATCCGGAGCGAAGGGGCGGTAAAATTTGTTTCGACGGCGATTAATGATGTGGTTATTGCAGCCGGTGCCCCATTCAATATGATAGAGCTTAAAGTGAGCGTACAGGGTCAGTCGCTGGCCGGGTGTACGAGCGACGGGATAATCATCTCGACGCCGACAGGTTCCACGGCCTATAATCTGTCGGCGGGCGGACCGATTTTATCGGCGGACCTCTCAGCGATAGTTATTACCCCCCTTTGTCCGCACTCGCTCAGCTTCAGGCCTATTGTAATAAACGCCGATAGTATCCTCGAAATCCAGCCAATTCGAGTAAATAAAGCCACAACTATTAATCTTGACGGACAGGTTTCGCACAAAATCCAGGTTTGTGACGTAGTAAAGGTTGAGCGTCATCACGGGTCTTTTCTGGTGGTAAATAACCCTTTTCGCACCCAGTGGGACACGCTGGCGGGTAAACTAAACTGGGCTGAAAAGCCGAAGTATAATAAATAGAGCCGAAATCAGAGGTCAGAATTGAAGCTGGATTTTTATATGGTGTTTCGGTTTACCGTTGGTAAGGCGCAAGTATAGACAATGGGAGATAGAAGAAAAACTTTTCGGCAGTTGGCGTTTGTTGTAATAACGGGTTTTGTGGTATTTGCCTCACCGGGTTTGGGTATTGAACCGGCGATCGGTCCTGAGCCTAGCCCGGCTGTCAGCAACCCTACAGCTCCGCAGACGAGCCTGAGACGGGGCAGCGAGTTGATACCGACTAATCAAAACAACTTTGGGGCCGATGGCAACCGAATTTTAACCAGCGCTATACCCGGCGGCAGTCACTTCAGGTACGCCGGCGGCATTGTTCCTTACCAATCCGCGGAAAATTTTCAGTCGCCGAATTTTGAGCTTCAAAGCGGTTCAGGGTCCCCATCTTTGAACTCTTTTATCAGGCGCTCAGCGGGCCTGGGTTATCCTCAGCAGGGTCAGTTCTATTATTTCCCCTCGCCGAGGCTTGACACCTTACAGCATGGGATAGAATCAGAACTTGAGATGCCAACATCGGGTTTATCTCCGGAAAGGAGCATTTTTGACTCTCAATCTCCACTTTTAACCGACAGCCGGTACTTCTACGGTCAGCAACGACCTTTGTCAAGGAGCATGGAGGAGTTGGAGGATGTGATTTCACGGGAAATTGAGCTGCAGAAGCTTACAAGCGAGGAGGAGGAATCTTTAGAAAAGGAGCTCACCGACCTTGAGCAGGTTGAATCCTATCTGGCCCAACAATTCGAGAAAACCAGTGATAAGGGAAAGGGACTTTTTGACGAACTCTTTGAAACTGAAAAGCCGGCCGAACCCGCCGGGCCCGAAGAACCGTCATTCGGTCCTGATGTGAAAGAGAAGGCCGAAGAGGGACCGAAGGATTTCGCGGAGCAACTTCTCAAAGATGCCGACCAGGCCGAAGACCAACAGGACGATTTATCCGGCGCCGAAGACCAGGACGGCAAGACATCGGACAAAAAAGACGACAAAAGCAAATTTGATTTGAAGACCGCTAAGGCGCCGAAAAAACAAGAAGGCAAAAGCAAGTCTGAGTGGACGGTCATTAAGAAGTCCGACCTTCCGGATGTTGACCCTGCCGCCGCCGCGGCGATACGAGGTCCTTATAAAACCTTCGAGGAGTGGTCTAAGGCCAAGTTCACCGAATATATGAAGGCTGCTCAGAAATATCTAAAAGAAGGCAAGTACTATAGGGCGGCGGACGCATATACCCTGGCCGAGGTTTATCAGCACGAAAATCCCCTTGCATATTTCGGCAAGGCACTTGCACTTTTTGCGGCGGGAGAGTATATGAGCAGTTCATATTTTCTGGAAAGGGCTTTGACTCTGTCCCCTGAGCACGCTAATCGACAGGTGGACCTGGTGGATTTACTGGTTGACAGGGATATGATAGAAAATCGCATCATCGAGATAGCAACATGGCAGCAGAAGACCAAGGCTCCGGAGTTGGCCTTTTTGATGGCATATATATTCTACCAAAACAAAAACATACCGGCAGCCAAGGTGGCGATAAACCTTGCATCGGAGAAGATGGGCAAGAATCCGGCTCTGATAGCTTTGCGACAGGCTGTTGCTCAAGCCGCTGTCAGGATGTGATGAGGTAAGGGGCGAAATTGATCGGGTTTGAAAACCACTCCGGGCTGAATTTAAGAAAGATTTTCGGCGAGGGGGGTCTTATCAGTGATGCTTTCAACGGTTTTGAAGTCAGACCCCAACAGTTGACGATGGCCCGGTCGGTTCAGGACGCCTTCGGCGGGCGGCACCATCTGGCGGTTGAAGCGGGCACAGGAGTGGGAAAAAGCTTCGCTTATCTTGCAGGTGCAATCGATAAGGTCCAGGATAAAAAAGGCAAGGTGCTTATAAGCACTTATACAATAACGCTGCAGGAGCAGCTTATCAACAAAGACATTCCTTTTCTTTCAAAGGTCATGCCGTGCAGCTTTACCGCCCGACTGGCCAAGGGGAGGGGAAACTATCTTTGTCTGAGGAGACTGGCCTATGCCTTGCGCAGACAGAAGGGGCTGTTCGATGATATGGGTGCGGAACTTTCGCAAATCAAAGATTGGGCGCAACACACCGAAGACGGCTCGCTGAGCGATTTGCCTTTCGTGCCCTCGGCTCAAGCCTGGGACGCCGTAAAGAGCGAACATGGAAATTGCCCCGGCAGAAAGTGTCGGCATTTTCGTGAGTGTTTCTATCGGCGGGCGAGACGTGAGCTTGAAACGGCTGATATTATCGTTGCCAATCATGCCCTTTTGTTCAGCGATCTGGCCCTCAAGCAGGAAGCTGCTGGTATTTTACCACAATACCGTTTTGTCGTTATTGACGAAGCACACAACATGGAGAATGTTGCGACCGAATATTTCGGCATAAACATCAGCAACTTTACAATCAGCTATCTTCTGGGCAGGCTTTATAATAACCGCACGGGCAAGGGTTTGTTGGCGTTTTCTAACTTCGCCGAAGCCGTTAAGCCGGTTGAGCAATGTCGCAAGGCGGCAAAGAATTTCTTTGCGAAGGTACGAAGCTGGTATGAACAAAAAGGTAATGAAACGGCACCGAGATGCTACGCAAATTTTGTGGATGATAGTATCACTGGTTCGATAAGACGGCTTCGCCTGGCGATATCCGGACTCGCCAAGAAAACCGATGATGAGGACGAAAAACGAGAGCTTACACGATATGTGGACAGGTGCCGGGATCTCGAAACGGATTTACTGGACTTTTTGAACCAGCCTGATGAGAAAAAAGTTTATTGGGTTGAAGCCGGCGCAACAAAATCCGGGCGGACCTCTCTTCGCAGCGGGCCGGTGAATGTAGGGCCGGATGTAAAGCGGTGCCTGTTCGATGAATTCGACTCGGTTGTTATGACAAGTGCCACACTGAGCTGCGAAGGTGAAGATGAAAAAGGAGGCTTTGGGTTTTTTGCCGGTCGTATCGGCCTCGAAGAATTTAAGGCCTTAAAGCTGGGATCGCCTTTCGACTATCACAGGCATGTAACGATGTATATTGAAGCCGATTTACCCGACCCTAATCTTGAGAATTTCATCGAAGCGGCCGCAGAAACCGTCAAGAAATATTTGCTGAAGACGGGCGGCAGGGCTTTTGTGCTTTTTACAAGCTATTCGATGCTGAAGAAGTTGGCGGATGAGCTAAAGGGCTGGTTGGCGGATAATAAAATGGAACTGCTTCGTCAAGATGCCGGTATTGACAGGTCGAAACTTTTGCACCGTTTCAAGGCTGATGAAAGAAGCGTGCTTTTTGGTACGGACAGTTTCTGGCAGGGAGTTGACGTTCCGGGCCAGGCGCTTTCGAACGTTATTATAACAAAGCTGCCGTTTGCAGTTCCAAATCATCCGCTCATACAGGGACGGATTGAACAGATAAGGGCCGAGGGTGGGAATCCGTTTTACAAGTATCAACTGCCCGGCGCGATTTTGAAATTCAAGCAGGGTTTCGGCAGACTCATCCGCAATAAAACCGACAGCGGCATCATCGTCGTTCTGGACAGCAGGATAGTCCGCAAAACCTACGGCAGACAATTCTTAGCAGCCATACCGAACTGCCGCGTTGAAGTAGTCCTGAGCGACGATAAAAACAACACTAAAGAATGGTCGGGAATGTGATTGTAATTCAGTTTAGAAACCGGTAAAACAGCGGCTAAGTATCGGCTTTATCCGTTAATCCTTAACAGGGGCTTGCTTTATGAAATTAAAAGTGTTATTAGAAAAGAGCGATGACGGCGGTTACACTGTCTAAGCTTAAATTATGAAAAAGTAATAAGTGCCCTGCGCCGTAACGGCTGGGTGGTAGTCAGACAAAAAGGTAGTCATATCCGGTTGCAGAAACATACTGAGAACAAAACCCTGAAATTGATTCTTCCGGCGCACCGTCCCGTTAAAAGGTCAACCCTATCTCACATTATAAAAAAGGCAAACCTTGCTGTGGAAGGCTTTATTAGCCTTGTAAAATAACATAACATAGTGTACAAAGTAACGATGCTGTATGTTAATGGTGAAATGATAAACGAAGAAGCAATCCAGGCCGAGGTGGAAAAACTTCGGCCTGATTATGAGAGCCTGTTCGCGGAACAACCTGAAGCCGAGCAACAAAAGCAGTTGTATGAATGGTCTCGCGAAAATGTAATCGAGGCTGTCTTGCTGCGCCAGGCGGCGGGCAGGGACGAAAAAAGTGTTCCATCTGAAGCCGTTGACAGGGCATACCGACAGTTCGTTAACCAAAACGGTGATAAAGGTGCTGATGAAGAGCAGGTCAGGGTCGAAATTGAAAATCGTTTGCGTCTCGAAAGATTGATTCAGAAGGTCACCGCCAATACAAAAGAGCCTTCGGAAAAAGACATTCGAAGATACTACGATAAAAATGCAGACAGATTCACTATCGGCGAGTCAGTAAGGGCCTGGCACATTGTCAAGCATCACAAGCCGGATGTTGACGCCGATGATATGAAGAGCCGGATGCAGGAGATTCTCAAAGAGCTTCAAAATGGAGCGGATTTCGATGCGCTGGCGCGCCAACACTCGGACTGTCCCGAAAACGGCGGCGACCTTGGATACTTCGGCCGAGGCAGGATGGTTCCTGAATTCGAGGATGTTGTCTTTGCAATGGAGACAGGACAAATCAGTGATGTTTTCAGGACTGATTTTGGCTATCACATAGCTATGGTTACCGACAAAAAGCCCAGGATTCTCTGCCCTGTTGATGATGTCCGCGAGTTGATTGTACGCGAATTGAACGCCCAAGCCGGGCAAAAAGCCCTTGAAAAATTCATCGATGAACAGAAGGCAAAGGCCGTGATTGAGGACAGATAACATCTGTACCGGACAAAACCTTTCTTGTAAAACCTGCTTATAAATACCGCGCAGCCGGGCTGGTGAAATATTTACAGGGACATTCCTTGATTTTACAACACTAATTTGATATTCTTAAGCCATACTACAGCAAATTAGGTCGCCCGGCGCAACTGGCTTGAAATATAACTGTATGGGTAAGGGAATCATAGGGAGAGATCGCATAGTAAGCAAACCAGTGAAAATGTTAAACCCTGAACGTACTACATCTGAACCGGCGCCTTTATGGTACCGGCAAGTATGTGCCCTTGCCTTTCTACTAATCATTTTGTTTTCTGTCGGCCTTAAAATATACAAGGCCAATCACGCAGGTATAATTTACGACGAAAGAGCGAATTACCAACTTTTCAGCAGCAGCATCCACAGAGCCCTTAACGTATTTAATACGACCAACAATCATGTCTTGAATTCGGTATTTATGTATTATGCCCATAAATACTTCGGCTATTATGAGCACTTCATCAGGATACCGTCTCTGTCGGCGGGAATTCTGTTTTCATTATCCATAGCCTATATTGTTTACAAGACGATTCAATCACGTATTCTCCGGGTAACGACGCTGGCAGTTGTTTCTTTTGTTCCTATTGTTTTCAACTATTCATTTTTAGCGAGGGGATACTCTTTTGCTTTGGCCGGGATATTTACCGAAATAGCTTTTTTGCTATGGCTCCTCGACCACAAGATAAAGTTTCGCTACTGGCCGATACCGGTTGTGGTGATTTCGCTGATGAACTTTCTGGCTTTCGGGGCGATGCTGTCAAGCATCCTGCTTTTAGCCGCATTGAATATGACCTTTATTCTGCTTTATTCTTTTAAAGTTTTCAGCAATAGGCCAAGAAAGTTAATTACCGTTATTGTGAACCTTGTATCTATTAGCCTTCTCAGCTTTGTACTTCTTTTCGCCCTTTATCGACATATATACAAGGACATTCTGGACAATCCCGTACTTAAAGAAATCAGCGGACGAATGCGCGGATGGCCCGGCTTTACCGGCTATCTTCATAACATACTGATAAGCAAGGTTTTCAGGCTCAACAGCCCTTTCGCAACAGTTGTTTTTTGTGCCTTTATTTGCCTGATCGCAACGGCTATTGCGTTCCATTTGCACAGGTTTTCCAAAGCGATGAAAGAACGTCGGTGGAGAAACTACTTGAATGCGGCTGAGCCCGGGCCTTTTCTGTTTATAATTTCCGGCTTGACTATAATATTCATGTTTGTCCAATGCGTTATTATGAAAAAGGGCCTCGGTCTCGCCCGAAGCCACGTCTTTCTGATTCCACTGGTGTGGATTTGCTTCATCATGGTTCTGGACCGATGTATATTGCATATTGGAAGAGGAAGACTGAAAATAGGTGTCCAACTCATCGTTGCGACCATCCTTGGAATCGTTGCGTTGCGTAATATGCCGGATTCGCATCGTATCAGCAGCTCGACTATTTCCGGACCGGTTCTGCGGAAACTCAAAGCGATAGATCCTGATAAAACCTGGCATCTTGCCTTCACGGAAAAGATGGAGGGTCATCTTGTTGGCTTCTTTTACTACAAACAGTTCGATTACAAATTTAAGATACTCAAAAGGCCCGAGAGTGAGGTATTGATTTGTGATAAGGATGAATGGCCAAAACACGCGATTTGCCGCTACAAAGTCGAGATATTGGGCGAAAAAGGAATCCGTATCCATACAAAGGGCGTCCAGCCTAAACACGCGGCTTGCCTTGATTGGGATTACTTCAGCAAATCAAATTGCGCCGTTGTGCTTAACTGCTCTGTACCTCAGGACAAAGTTGTAGTACAGTTCCGGTTGATAGAAGATTGATTTCTCCAGAAGGCCCCAGAGCAAGTCCCTAAAGACATTTTTCGGGTTCACAAGGAGCTTGTCACAACAAAGCGGTGCTAAAGTAGCGCTCGGCCCGGTCGGGAAGGACGGTGGCGATGTTGCCCTCTATGCGAGCGGCCAACTGACGAGCGGCCCAGACATTGGCGCCGGAAGATATCCCAACCAGCAAACCGTAGTCCGTACCCAACCGCCGGGTAGTTTCAATCGCATCTTCATCGGTAACCTCGATAACGTCATCGACCAAAGATACATCCAGCACAGCCGGCACAAAGCCGTCGCCGATGCCCTGTATCTGATGAAGCCCCGGCTCGTGTCCGAGAAGTGCTGAGACATCCTTGGGTTCGACCGCCACAATTTTGACGTCGCTTTTGTGTTCTTTCAGAAATTTGCCTACCCCCTGCAGAGTTCCTCCGCTGCCGACACCTGCGACGAAACAGGCGATGTTGCCGGTCATCTGTCGCCACAACTCATGGGCCGTTTCTTCGTAATGGACCCGCGGATTGTCGGGATTCTCGAATTGCTGTGGGACGAATATCCGGCTGTCTGCCGCCGCCATCTCCTCAACGTGCTTAACGGCGCCCGCGATGCCGTCATCGGGTGGTGTTAGTATAAGCTCGGCTCCGAGGGCGGCGATGAGCTTTTTACGCTCCACGCTCATATTCTCCGGCATGACGATTTGGACCTTATATCCCTTCAACCGCCCGACTAAGGCAACACCGATACCGGTATTACCGGATGTAGGTTCTACTATGATTGAGTCCGGTTTAAGACGGCCGTCCCGCTCGGCGCCTTCAAGCATTGCCAGCGCAACGCGGTCTTTGATGCTGCCGCCGGGATTGAGGAATTCCGCTTTTACGAAGACATTTTCGCCCCTGAGCTGAATCAGAGGCGTATTACCAATCAAATCCAAAATGTTATCTGTTAGCATGCATTCTCCCTGATTTTAGAGGACGGTCAATATAAACAATCTGATTCTGAAAGTCAATTACCCTCACCACGCGATTACCTGTTTTTAGCCATGGTAGTGAAAAAGCCTGCTTGTGCCTGTAAAATGCAGTTTTTCAAAAGCGGTAAAAATGGGCCGGGTTGGATTCGAACCAACGTAGGCTCTCGCCAACGGGTTTACAGCCCGTTCCCTTTAGCCACTCGGGCACCGACCCCCACCAGAAAAGATAGTTTACATAGCTCCAAAGAAATTGCAACTGGAAAAGGCCGGATTTTTTACTTCACCCCCCGCACAGGCTGATAATGAGGATAAATCAGTGCCCGTCCCAATTATTAGGTGCCCCCAAGCCAGTTTTCTGCGAATTCTGCAAGGTCTGCTTCATCGATGAAATCGTTTGAAGGCTCGGCAATATCACACACCGGATTGTACCCACCCTCTCCCTGCGCGGTCAACCAGGCCAACGCAAATACACCGAAATCTCCAAGGTCCACGTCCCCATCCGCATCAAAATCGCCCTTAATAATGTGCAAATCCACCCGGACGGTCTGAGGGGAGTTTACCGCGTCAGATGAGGAAATTGTCAACTGACATGAATAGCTGCCCCAGGTCAGGTTTGATGTGTTCGTGTTCAGAAAAACTTCATCCGGGTCTGCTGTGGAACTTCCACTATTCGGGTCGGCGCTCATCCAGTTGCAACCGCAGGTGATTTCCCAGTTCAACTGCCCCGCCCCTGAATTGGAGATGTAGAGGCTTTGCGGCCCGGATTCGAATCCGCCTCTGGAGACAAAGAATGTGAACTGGGCGGGCCAGCGGACGATATTAGCTCGTGCGAACTCGAAAGCCCCCATATCAACTGTGGCAGTTGTGTTACCATTACCGTCGATAATTCTTTCGTTACCGTCCAGGTCCCAGGGAATCTGCTCAGCGGTGTTGCCGTCATCGTCAAGGTCGGCGGTATCGGCAGGTACCGCAGCATTGCTGCCGCTATCGACACAGGGTGAGCCGGGTATAGATAAACGAAGGTCGCCGTAGTCATCGTTATCAGCCTCATCAACGCCGGGGGTACACGGGTCATCGCCCCAACCGTCGCCGCCGTTGTTGGGGTCACACACAAAAAGCGGGTTGTCATCGATGTTGCCGCTTCCGGCGAAGGCGTCCAGGCCCTGAATGCAGCTATACGCTACGACAGGTGTGCCCGTGTAAACGTAAATCTGAGCTTCCTCATCGTTTATACCACCGTCTATGTTTGCCCAAAAGATGCAGTTTGTTATTGTTGGGCTGCTTTCGTAACCGTACATCCCGCCGCCGTTATCGGCCGAGTTTCCGGCTAAGGTGCAACTGAGCACACACGGATCGCTGTCATAGCTGCAGATTGCACCCCCAAAATCCGCCTGGTTGCCGGTAAACCGGCAATTCGTTAATACGGGGTAACTGTACGCTTCATTGAGTACTGCACCACCGCTGGGGCCAAAACCAGCCTGTGCCGTATTTCCAAGAAATGTGCAGTTGGTTATCGTCGAGTTGGTCCAGTAATTATATATACCTCCGCCTCCGTCACAGGTGGAATTTGCGGCGAAGGTGCACTTGGAAATCACGGTTCCGTCTGAAAGCAAATTGTATATCGCCCCGCCGAGCGAGCCTGACAAGTTGCCGCTGAAAGTGCAGATGGTTACCTTAGCCGAACTGCCGTCATTATACATACCTCCGCCCCGCAGCGCCGCACGGTTGCCTGCGATTTTGCAGTTGGCTATTACAGCGTTGCCGCTGTCGTTGTATATCCCGCCGCCATAGCTGTCGGTGCCCGAGACGGCATCAGCATTACCGGCAGTAATCATAAAACCGTCAAGCACGGCTGTTGCGCTGGTGCCGGTTGCGGTTACAACATGGTAACTATTGTCCTGGTTGTTGGTAAAATCGGGTCCGTCGTCTCCGTTGAGGTCCCCGGTTAGTATCGTCAGGTACGCGTTCGGGTCGCGGCCCTGCCACTGCCCCCCGCCGGCGGGAAAACCACCGTATATTTCGACACCACTAATCAGTTGAAAAGTGGCTGTTCTTTGCTTGCTGCCTGTGGGATTGGCAGAATCCTGGTCAGGCTTGTATGTACCCCGGGCAACCCTGATTTCGTCCGGTTCCGTAGTCGCCTCGGCCAAGGCATCCTGCAGATAGATATACGCATCTGCCCAGCTCGTACCATTTTTTGCACCCGTTGTGGCTGTTTCATCGACATAGATTGCACCGGCGGACGTACCTGCTATGGTCAGCGTTAGTATTAACCCACCCCAGAGAGAATTTGAGCTTTTGTCCACAATCCACTCCTCCAAGAGTGCCTTTAAACCCACATAATGAATCCTACACCCGGATAGGATACTTGTCAACCAAAATCTCTGCAAAATTCCCGTTTAGAAGTAAATTCTACTACTATGCTATAAAGGTAAATCAAACTCTGCGACAAGAAAAACCGGTCATATCGGCAGAATTTTCTGGCGTTGTCTCTTGCGTGGTGCCGAAATATTTAAGATAGCTATGTCAAGTATAGAACAAAATGGCCATAAAGGCGGCTTAATCGAGGCATTGGTTTTGGTCTTGATGGGCATAGGGACATTGTTTGTCTTCTCGGCTGGAGCCAACATCAGCATTGACTACGATTTAGAGCATTTTTACGACTTTGCATCTCTGAAACAGGTTCTTTTTTTCCCCTTAGCTGTTTTAGTGCTTTATTTATGCAGCAGATTAGATTATGAGAAATTCGGGTTTGAAGTTAGTTCGCCGGCGAAATCCTTCCTCACATACCTTCTGATACTGGCAATAGTTTTGCTTATACTTGTTCTTGTTCCGGGAATCGGTGTCCAAAAGCACGGTGCCCGACGTTGGCTGGATATTTGTCCCGGACCTGTATATGTGAGCTTTCAGCCGTCAGAACTTGCAAAATGGACCGTCGTCTTCTTCCTTGCGGCTATTGTTGTCAGGTTATCCGATACCATTAAGCTTTACTGGAAGGGATTTATCTTTATCTGCCTTTTCCCGGGGCTGGTGGTGGCGCTGATAGTAACGCAGGATTTTGGTACGTCTGCATTTATCGTCCTTCTGACATTTTTGATGCTCTTAATAGGTGGTGCGCACTGGTGGCATTTTCTTACTCCGCTTCCGTTGACGGCGGTCGCTTTTTATGCGGCAATAGTCAGCTCGCCGACGCGAGTCAACAGGATAAAGAGCTTCATCAATCCAGCGGCTATTTCATACCAGGCAAGACAGTCTCTGATTGCGATAAGTACAGGCGGGATATGGGGAAAGGGCCTCGGTAAAGGGATTTGCAAATATGGTCATGTTCCGGAGGACACGACCGACTTCGTATTTGCTATCATCGCAGAAGAACTGGGATTTGCCGGAGCGGCGCTGGTAATCGCGATTTTCATTGCCTTTGTTGTCTGCGGGATGATAATTGTGATTCGTTGCCGGAACAGGTTCGGCCGATTGTTGGCGGCGGGTATCGTGCTGACAATCGCCCTTCAGGCGGCGATAAATATCGGTGTTGCCATGGTTGTGCTGCCGACAAAGGGGATACCTCTGCCGTTTTTAAGTGCCGGGGGAACAAGTATGCTTCTGTCGGCGGCGGCGGTTGGGGTGCTGATTAATATCGCAAAACAGACCGACCGACAAAACAAAATACCGGGGAGCTAAATGATGAAGCGGTCGCATTATTTCTTTGCAGGCGGGGGGACCGGCGGACATATCTACCCGGCAATTGCGGTAGCAGAGCAGATACGAAAAGTTCATTCTGAGGCATACATTACATTTTTTTGCAGTGAGCGGACGATTGATTCGCAGATACTTGCAAAAACCGGCTACGAATTTTTTCCGCTCCCGGCTGAATCGGTCTCGCTTAGGCCCGACAGGCTTTTAGTATTTGTTTCAAAGCTGGTGAGAAGCTACAGATTTGCAAGGGACAAAATCGGTCCGGTTGCCGGCAGATCGGTCGTCATCGGGACAGGCGGATTCGCATCGGCACCTGCGCTCCTTGCAGCACACAGACTCAAAGTGCCTGTCGCTTTAATCAACGTCGATATTATACCGGGCAGAGCGAACAAATTTCTGGCACGTTTTGCAAAGAAAATTTTCGTTCAGTTCGAAGATACCGCAGTACACTTTTCAAAAACCAAAGCCGGCGTTCATGTCGTCGGCTGCCCATTAAGAGCGGATTTCGAAAACCCCGACAGTTCAAGGGCTGTTTTTGAATTGGAGCTTGATAAAAACAAGAAGACTCTTATTGTTACCGGGGCTTCGAGCGGGTCGATGAGTATCAATGACGCGTTATGCGCCCTGACAAAAGACCTTGAACCGTTCGTGGATACCTGGCAAATAGTTCACATTACGGGCAAAAGAGATTACCAACGCGTACTGACAAACTATACAGATGTTGGAATTGGACATAATGTTATCGATTACTTCGATGACATGCCGGGTCTTTTGGCCTGTGCGGATGTGGTTGTAGGAAGGGCAGGGGCGGTAAGCATAGCCGAATACGCAGCGGCAGGGGTGGCCGCAATTTGTATGCCTTATCCGTATCACAAAGACAGGCACCAGTATTTGAATGCGTCCAAGCTGGTCGAGGCTGGAGGCGGGGTGATAGTTGACGATGTAGTGGGTGATTGCGAGCAGACATCGAAGAATCTTCTGCGTGAGTTGACGGCGCTTATGGCCGATGATGAAAAACGCAAAAAAATGGGGCAAAAAGGCAGGGCCTGGGCGAGATTAGACGCGGCAGAAAAAACCGCTCAAGCGATAATGAGTTTGTAGAAAACCTCAAGCTGCTGCAGTCATGTAGGGTGCGAAACATCGCACCATATAACTGTATATAAAAGTGCGAAAAACCATCTCCAAGCTTCGCTTGAGGCTGCCACCCGAAGCCAATGCTTAAAGTCAAATCAGGTCTGCGGCGTGGTCGGGTATCCAGGTGTCGGTGTCGTCGGCGAGTTGTATGTGGAGCCAGCCGGTACGGGCCTCAAGCAGGTTGAATTCTGTGCCGGCGTGCAAAGGCTCTTTGAAGCTGGGCGTGTAGTTTTGGCCGTCGCCCTGGCGGGCGATGACCTCATCGGCGGTAATTACCCCACAGATTTCAGCGGCCTGCGTTTTTATCTGGACGGCTACCGAAACAAGAAAGCAAATTGCAAGTAACCCCGTTATTACCGATGCAGTTGTGGCACCGGCAGAGCGGCCAAGCCATACCATCACCGTTAAAGCGATGCAGCAGACGGCAAAAAAGATGCAGGTCAGGACAAATTTTGTCTTCAGGGAAAAATCGTAATGCCAGAAAAAGAGGGTATGCAAAACACGTTTTTGTGTTTTTACCGGGACTCTGTCAATTCTTCGACTTCGGGCAAATTCAAGGTTTTTTTGGATGTTTGCATCGTCGGTGTCAAGTTTTTGTGCCCTTCGGTAATTCAGTATAGCGGCGCCGATGTCTCCCTTTAGAAAGTAGGTATTTGCAAGGTTGTAATACAGGCCCGCGTTTTTTATTCGGCCCTGGTTGATGATCTTTTCGTAGGCAAGGATTGCTTCTTCGTAGAGTCTGTCGGCCTTTACCGACCCGGAGCGCTCGGCGTTGGCCTTACGAAAGGCGTCATTTGCCTGAGCAAAAAGGGTGTTTAGCTGGTCCTTTGACAGCTCGGCCTGCGCCACTGAAGGCAGAGTGAAGAACATTAATCCGGTTAATATGTTCACAGCGGTTCTGCGGGTCATTTCTTGGACTTCTTTTCGATATCACGAATGAGCTTGATAACCTCGTTAATTTTGTTAGAGTCGATATCCGTCCGGACTGCGGCATATCTGGCCGATTCGCACCGTTCTATGACATCTCTGTATTCATCAGCGGCTTTGGCATCTTTTGTGGCAGCGACAATTACTTCATAGCAGTCCTGTGCGGTAAGCGAGCCTGCTGTCCGGTCGAAACGGTCGCCGATATATTGCTTCATAGCCGCTGCGAGTAATTCGTGGGTCTGTTTCGAGGTGTCATGTGCGACATTTTTCAACTGCGCGACTGCCACAGCACAGGCCCGGCGCCGGCGTCTGGTTGCAATTTTTTCCGGGGTCGTGTGAGTAAAGAGCTTGACAAACGTGCTTATTATCAAAGCGACCAAAGGTAATGCCCAAATAGGAGCGTATGGCAAAGCAATTACGGCTTCGACAGGCGAAAAACTCTGGTTGGTCAGGATATCGAAGGTTTCATAGTTGGCCGAAAGTCCTTTTTTTATTGCCTCAACTTCTCTGCTGACCGGTGCAGAATCCGGGCCCACCAAATCGGCTGCGGTCAACTTTTTGGCGGGCGAGACCTCCAGTTTTATCGGTTCGCTTTGGGCGACGACGTATTCGCCTTTGTCAACATCGAAAAAGGCAAGCGGGATAGGCGGAATCCGGTTAACTTCATTATTGCTTGGACGGATTGTCTGCGTGAAGACCTTAGAGCCTTTTTCAATGGTCGGCGTGCTTCTTTCAGAGGGGATTTTGAAGTTTTGGGCCATCTCCGGTATCCGCTCAAGGTCGGGCCACTGAACGGGCTTGAGATATTTATTGCCTCCGACCCTGATTGTAAGGGTAACAGGGTCGCCCCTGCTTACTTCGGTCGGCCAGGCCGAGGCGGCTATTGTATATCTGCCGACAAGACCGTAGAAATCTTTGGGTTTACCTCCTTCGGGTAAAGGCAAAACGTCCAGTGTCAGCGGATTTGATTTTGCCATGAACCTTTTGTACTGTGTGCGGCCGAAGAAATCGTCGAAAAAACCTCTTCGGCTTCGTTGGCGGCCTATAGCTACATCAGCCGAGACACTTGTAGGCGCCAGTCGAATCCGTTCTGCGTATCGGGGAATCAGCACTTTGCTGAATGTAAGCAGGATGGCATCTTTGCCCTTGTGAGTTACTCGGTATTGGCTGACAAAGACGTGAACCCCACTGCTGAGGCGGTATTCCTTGGCTCCTCCGCCTGATACATCCGGATCCTCAAGCACAAAAGCATCCCCGGCAAAAGCTGGGACGGTGAAGTTAAAGTCTCCGATATCAGCCGATATATAAAAATTAACCGTCATTATGACCGGTTGACCGACGTAGCAGGAGCTATCAGATAGCTTAACCTCAAGGTCGAGTTTGTCGGTGGTGCCCGGCTCAAGAATATTAACCTCAACCGGATTAGTCCTGTAATCTGTCCCGTCAAGGGTAACTGTTACGGGCTGAAGTTGTATTTTGCCCGCCCAGCCGGCGGTCAGTGAATAGCTCATAACGTATCGCTTGGTTTCACTTTTAGTCATTCTGCCGTTTATTATAGTTACAGATGATTGAGAGACATCTCTGTTGCTGGCACTTTGCGGGTTATACTGCGCAAGTGGAGCAAGGTCAACCCGGCCGGGTTTATTTTCACCATCGATAATCACATTATAGGTGAAGCTTTCACCAACATAGATGTCCTGTGAGGTATCAACTTGGGCGAAGACCTGTATAGCGGCGAGCACCGGCCCTGCAGCCAGTGCTATCAGAACAAAAACAATCAAGATATATTTGTCAAGGGCTTTCATCTTACTAGTTCAAACCGACCGATTGAATCCCGGACTGCCGGGATACCGTTTAATTATTTGTAATACATAAACTAAAAAAACAGTCTCCGACGAAGTCGGAATCAACAACTAACAACTAAAAACTGATGACTAACAACTCGAAATTTGACTGTTTTGGAATAAAACGGTCAATTTGAGTTACCAGTCTTTTTCGACCTTTTGCCAGCCGCGGCTTTGGAAAATCTGCCTCTTTTCCTTTTGCCGCTGCTCGTTATCGAGAATCTCCTGGGCGGTTGCATCCGGTTTTGGTTCTTGTTTTTCTTCCTGTTTGGGCCGCTGCTGATCTTGCTGCTGGTCCTGTTGGTCCTGCTGCTGTTGGTTGGGCTGATTGGGGTCTTGGCCTTTTTGAGAGTCTTGTTGCTGCTGGCCCTGTTGTTGATTTTGTTGCTGCTTCTGTTGTTGCTGCTGTTGGTCTTGCTGCTGGTTTTGCTTATTTATCTGGTCGATAATGTCTTTAATAATCAGGCGGGCGACCTCGATATTTCTTGCGGCATTATCATTTTCGGGTTCAATATCAAGACTCTGCCGCCAGAAACCGATGCCGGTTTGCAAGTCTTCGAGTGCCTTTTGCAGGTTCGAGTCTCTTTGTTTGATACCCTGCTGGAAGAAAGCGTTGCCGAGGTTGTACTTTGCCTTAGCGACGAGTTTCATATCCTTAGCCTCGGCGGCTGCCTCTTTATAGAGGTCTGTTGCCTTGTCAAAATCACCGAGTCTGTAATAACTGTTTGCCTTGTTGAATTTGGGTTCGGGTGCCTGCGGGCTTTCTACCAGTGCCTGGTCGTACTTTGTAACGGCATCGTTGAATTTGTCGCTTTCGTACAGCCTGTTTCCCTGGTTCAGCAAATCCCGCGCAGAATCAGCACAAACATTCCGAACAGGAAGCAGGGCCGCAAGAATGATTAAAATGATTTTAAGTTTTTCTGCGTTCACTTATAAATGACTCCGATATAATAAGAATAATCCCTAAAGCGATGAATATCTGGAATTTTTCATCGTATTGCATCATAGTTACCGATTCAAGCTCGCGTTTTTGTGCGGTGGCGATAAGCTTTTCGTATATTTGGCCGAGGTCAAGTGTGGTGCCGGGTTTGACGGACATATACTTTCCGCCGTTGGTGGCATAGACAACCTGCCGGAGCATATCACTGTTTACTTTCGACCAGACCTCCTGCCCCTCGTATTTCAAAAAAGTCTTTTCGCCGTTCGGACCGGTAACAGGGATTCGCGAACCTGCATCGTCATCACCCAGTCCGATGGCTATAATCCTGATACCGGCTTGGGAGGCCTTTTGGGCGGCATCGACGGGAAAACTGTCGTGGTCGTCGCCGTCGGTAATAAGGATTATATCCTTAAACTCACGGCTTTGATTGTCAAACACTTCTTCTGTAGCTTTTCTTATCGCATCACCTATCAAAGTGCCGCCGCGGGTGGTGCTTTCGGTGGATATATCGGCAAGGGCCATTCGCACAAAAGCGTAGTCCTGCGTAAGGGGGCATTTGACGGCGCTGTTGCCGGCGAAGGTTACGATAGCAAGCCTGTCGCCGGCGAGTGTCTCCATCAGGTCGGTGATGGCTATCTTCGCACGCTCGAGCCTGTTGGGCTTGATGTCCTCGGCTAACATCGAGCGGGAGGTGTCGAGCAGTATAACGATGTCTCTGCCCCGGCGCTTTATCTTCTGTGGACGGGGATTCCATTTCGGCTCGGTCAGGGCGGTAACAATGCATATAAAGGCTACAATCAGGATGAGTGATTTTGCAATCTGTTTTTTGATGCTGACGGAGCGATTAATCTTTTTAAGCATATCGATACTGGCTAATATCTTCAGCGCCCGGCTCTTTTGCCAGAAGCACCAGATATATACAGGCAGTAAAACAGCCGGTACAACAAACAGCAGCCATAAAGCCTTGTCATTTCCAAGATTCACAACTTGTCCTCAATAAACGCAAAGTTAAAAACGAAAAGTGCAAAACCAAAGTGCAAAACTTAAAAGTTTTCTCTGTAGAAAACATAATAGATGTCATTCTGATTCTACAAAACAAAAGTTTTTAGTTTTGAAACATGGTTTTTACTTTTTAACTTTCAGTTTTTAGTTCTCCTTCACGGTATTTTCCTAAATATCGTACAGCCGGCTAACATTTCCCCGCACAACAGCAGTAAAGCAGCAAACGCCCAGGGGCCGAACTGCTCGGCGTATTGGGTGTATTGGACGGATTTAACCTCGGTCTTTTCAAGGCTGTCAATCTTCTCGACTATTTTGCGAAGGGTTTTTGCGTCACCCGCCCTTCCGTAGAAGCCGCCTGTATTTTCCGCAATCGCCTTGAGCAGACCTTCATCAATATTGTCCTGTGTCGGGACTTTGTAAGAGCCTAACATAGTTTGAATAGTTGTATATGCCTGGGCCGAGCCGATACCGATTGTGTAAATCTTTATGCCCCAGTCTTTTGCTAATTTGGCAGCCTCAAGAGGGGTATATTGGCCGGCGTTATTGATACCATCGGTAAGAAGAATTATTACTTTGCTCTTTATCTTGAATCCTGTCTCGTCGGCTTCTACCGAATCTTCTGAACCTCGAAGGTTTAACTGTGCTCTTCTTCTCTCTATTTCCTCCTCGGCCTTTTTGAGTCTTGCCGCCGCCAGAGCGATTGCGTCACCTATTGCAGTTCCGTCTTCCGACCGCAGCTTTACTATCCCGGTTTGCCGGAGAAACTCGAGCAGAACATCATGGCTGTGAACAAGCGGGCATTTCGTGTCTGCATATCTGGCGAAAGTGATAAGGCCGACAAGGTCGCTGCTTCTGCCGGAAAGGTCTTTGTCGTTGCCTTTGATGAATTCAGCCAGGACGCCCTTAACGGTTTCGAGGCGGTTGAGCTTCCTGCCGCGATACTCCATCTCGGCCTGCATGCTGCCTGAACGGTCGGCAACAACTTCTATCGCTACGCCTTCGGTGGCCGTTTCGGAGATCTTTGTCCCCTTCCTCGGACGTGAAAGGGCTACTATTAAAAGCACAAGGCAGACGATCCTGAGCAGCTTCAAGACCGGCCTGAGCTTAAGCCGCCAGGATACAACAGACGTCTTCATGTCCGTAAGACTTGGAAAACGTACCGCAGCGGTGTGTCTCTTTCGCCCTGTCATTATTCCAATGACCGGCAAGACCAGAATCAACAATAATGCCCATGGAGAATACAGTTGCATTTAATAGCTCCCAAGAGCGAATCTTAACGAAAAATCTAATAAATATCTCACTTCAGCCAAAGAGCCTAAAGCGATATTTATGTGATACTTCAACTCCTTCTTGCCTTGTCTGCCATAGCCTTCAGCAATATTGGTTGGAATTGATAAAACGGCCCTTCTTAACTGAGAAGTGAGCCCATAAATTTCCTCTTTAGGAAAAGCCTTCGTTGCTCTATAGGCACCGTAAGCCAACTCATCTGCTTTTTTCCAAACAATCAATTTCTTATATCCAACCTTATTCAATCATATTGTCCTTAAACTGTCACGACTCTTATGCTCTTATGCACTTATGCTCTTGACTGTCCGTAACATCAATCTTACTTTCATCGGATTTGGTTTTTTCAATAAATTCTTTTACTATGTCGAATGTTCGCTGTACCTGGTCGTGTGTCGGTTGGTGTTTTGCGAATTTTACAAGGTCGCAATGTGTCAGGAACTCTTCCAGCATCTTTTTGTCGGTCCCGGCAAGGACATCGGAAAGTGCCAACTCGGCTAAGAACTCCTCGGTGGTTCTTTCCGGCGCCCTCAAGTCAAACCGATGCTCGATATAGTGCCGGAGAATGTCGCTGATGCGTTCGTAAAACTCCCTGATTTTGCCGGCTGCGACAAGGTCCTCTTTAACAAGGGCTTTCAGCCGGACGTAGGCGATTTCGTGTGCGGGTTTGAATATTCTCACAAGCTCACTTATGCGCCTTCGCCTCAGGTAGAGCCAGCCGGTTAGAGGAGCAGCAATAACAATACAGCCGGCAAATATCCATAACGGCCACAAAGAAGCGCTTCGGGGCATATCAACAACATCTTCAATGTCAGCAATCGCAAGGTTTTCGCGGTCTTCGCCTAAAAGAGAAGCAACCTCAATATCAATCGGCTCGGTAGTGAGGGTGTACTTCTTCTCTGTGAGACTATTTGCGTCGCTGAACCGGAATGTGAAAGCGGGCAACTGATACTTGCCGGAAAGAAAAGGTTCGAGACGATATTGATAGGTGCTTACCACGTTATTTTCCTCATCGAGCCTGTCGCCTAAATTGTCCCAGTCAAGAATGCCGAAATTCTGCAGTTCCGTTCCCACCTGCGGCATCTGCACTTCATATTTCGGGTCAATTGCCGCTTCGAACTGCAGCAGGCAGGTATCGGCGATGGTTATCTTGTCTTTATCGAGACGAACATGGACGGCCAGCGGCCCGCGTTCGAAGGTTTTGTCCACCTTGAAGCCGGATTCATCCGCTTTTGTTTTAGTTTCCTTCTCACAGCCCGCGCAAGACACAAAAAGCGCAAAGGTGCATAAGAACATAAGGGTATAAGTTCGGCCGGTGCCGTTGCTCTTGTGCCCTTGTGCTCTTATGCTCTTATGCCCTTGTGCTCTTATTTTCATTCTTCGATCTCACCCGTAGGTACCAGCGCAGAAGTATGAATGATAACGTTGTATTCGTCCATCATTCGCTTTATATATTCATCCTGCACATCCTGACGTTTCCGGCTGAGAAGCTCCGACAACACCTGCTGCCGGACTTCATCGAATGTTTTCTGTCGCTCTTCTGTTCCTTCCTCTTCATTTGCCGGCTCGATATACTTGTCTTTGTTTGCATCATAATAAGTCCGGACGTCACTTTCGGTAATGTTGATCTTTGCGGCGAGCTGCCTGTTCATCATTTCCCGGCTGAGGACGCCGCGGGCAAGGTCGTCAAGGAGTTTTTTGATTTGCGTATCGTCGCTGAGATTTTCTTTTAGTGCCTGTCGATAAAGGATTTCCTGCATAACCCAGGTCTGCAGGAATTGGCTCCTGGCCTGCGATGCGGTAAACTGTTCGAGCATTTTCGCTTTCTGCTCATTCAACTGCTCGGAGGTCATAAATGCGGCTATGGAGCTGAGCTGGTTGTCAATATTATTTTCTATTATCGCATCAAGGTCGGCTTCGGTTATCTCTTCGGGGCCTATCTCGGCGACGACTTTGGCGCCTGCCCGCGCGGAATCATCAAGGCTCGTACGGTCCATCATCTCATATCGCAGTGCGGAGAATTTGCCGAGTTTCTCGAAACAATCCTTGATATGCGTGTTAATTTGGCCGGACAATTCATCGAGCCTGGCGGCGTTTTCACTTCGGTAGAAGTATTCAATCGCCTCTTCGAGTCGCCCTGCCTTTTCCAGCAACATACCAACCTGAAACAAGGCCCTGGCCCGGTCGGCGTCTCCGAGGTTCACAGCGGCCAGATAGTCCTGCCAGACCGCCGCTGCACGAGCGTACAAATTACGCTGAGAAAGCTTAAGAGCAAGGTCCCTGGTTTGTTCGGCAGAAAACCGCGCAATTTGCGCAGGGCCGGAAGGACCCCGAGGAAAAAGCCTTAGCGTCAGGTCAAGCAACCCGAGCACCACCAAAAGCAGAAGCAAAAATATTGTTATTTTACCGGTAAAAGGGCTTTTGGCTTTCTTTTGTGGTAGTGAAAAATCCAGCTTCTCTTCCATAAGTTCATCTGTCCTTCAAACGATTAGTATCGCCTGTGTCGCATACGGAAAAATGCAACCAAATCCTGTATATACGGCTTATCCGTGCTAATGCTTATGCAATCGACGTTTATCGACCTCAGCATATCCTTCAACTCATCGAAGCGTGCCCTGCTGCTGTGCGCATATTGATTTCTGAATTTCCTGCTCGAGGTATCCACCAGGATAATCTCGCCGGTCTCGGCGTCCGCAAACTCGATAAGTCCGGCTCCCGGCAGAGCGACCTCGGCGCGGTCGCGGACCGAGACGGCGATTACATCGTGGCGTTTATTAAGCAGACTCAGGGGTTTTTTGAAGTCGGTTTCAATAAAATCAGAAACAAGAAAGACTGTAGCCTTTTTGCGGGTAACTCCGGTAATATATTCAAGGGCCTGGGCAATGTTCGTTTTTGCGGGTGTCATTTTGAAATATAACAGTTCCCGAATCAATCTTAACACGTGGCCGCTGCCTTTTTTGGGAGGGATATAAAGTTCTATTTCATCGGTGAAAATCAAAAGGCCCACTTTATCGTTGTTCTTTGCGGCGGCAAAAGACAGCACCGCACAGAACTCGGCGGCAAGCTCGTTTTTGGCCTTGTTGACCGTCCCAAAATCACCGCTTGCACTTAGGTCAACGGCGAAAAGCACCGTCATTTCGCGCTCTTCTACAAAACGCTTTATATAAGGCCTGCCTGTGCGGGCGGTAACATTCCAGTCGATGGAACGTACATCATCGCCGGGCGTGTATTCGCGGACCTCATCGAACTGCATACCCCTGCCCTTAAATACACTTTCGTACTGGCCGGCAAAGCTCGCGTTGACCGCCCGGGATGTATATATCTGAATCTGCTTTATTTTTTTGATTAATTCTTTAGGTATCATTTTGATTAGTTTTGAGTTTTGAATTTTGAGTTTTTAGTTTCAGTCAACCTCACTACTGTCCCATTATAAGTCAAATAATAACAATTGGTTATGAAATCGAACAGTTTCGTTTTGCAAGGCATTTTTCGTAAGTACTTGTGTAATAGAGACTTTCTCGAAAAGTACAATGCT
>Ga0180433_10001682_pt1 | contig 36499 bp, 42 predicted proteins | sample SS_ome_8_FD_132980 | JGI IMG/M metagenome (GOLD analysis project Ga0180433, IMG submission 132980) | Hypersaline lake sediment archaeal communities from the Salton Sea, California, USA - SS_1_D_1 metaG | ecosystem: Environmental > Aquatic > Non-marine Saline and Alkaline > Hypersaline >... | reverse complement strand
TTCCTCTTCTCAGTCAAAGCCAACTCCTTCCCGGGCAAGCCGGACGGGGCCTTCGCGAATTCTGCCCTAGCTACTGCGAGCAAGCATGCAGCTAGCATCAGACCGTTCGTCCTGACTCATTCCACTGACCACCCACTACCCACTACCCACTACCCACTGCCCACTGCTCCCTACTCCCTCGCTCCTCGCCTTCCCCCTCATGCCGCTGGAAATGCTCGTGCATCCGCTCGCTCGCCCCCAAAACATCACCGGACGAAACGGCATCGACGATGGCCGTGTGCTCTCGGACCGATTCGCGTAGATACTCGGCTCGATTCGGCAGGTAGAACTGCCGCTCCATGTCCTGCCACCCCTCGTGATCCATGTACTCGAGGAAGCTTCGCTCCGTCCCCTCGACGATCGGGTTGTCCGTCGCCTGGGCGAGCATCAGGTGGAAATCGCGATGGAGGCGGATGTAATCTGCGTATCCTCCGGATACGGCGCTGTTCTCCATGCTGGAGAACAGCTGTTCGAATGCCTTGGCCTTCTCCGGCGACCACCGCGCGGCCGCCAGCCGCACCAGCCCGCACTCGAACACCGCTCTAGCTTCCTGCAGCTGGTGCGCTTCCTCCGATTGTTCGATGGCGCGCGTGATACTGTTCGAGACAACCTCGGAGTTGGCAGTTTCGCGAACGTAGCTGCCATCGCCAACGTGGGTCTCGATAACCCCCATCAGCCGCAGCGCCGCCAGCGCCTCGCGCACCGACGTCCGCCCCACCCCCGTCAGCTCCGCCAGCTTCGCCTCTGAAGGCAGCCGTTCCCCGGCGCTCAGCGAGCCGTCTTGAATGGAAGAAAGGATCTGATCCACGACAAACCTTGGCTTCTTCGTCTCCGCCAGACGCTGGATGGGCATCGCGGAGCGATCATACACGATTTGTCAGGTGTCTGACAGATGCGATATCTGTTCCTCGGCCGGACTGTGGCAGAATGCTGATATGTGAGATCAAGTTGGAGGCTGCAAAAGCGGTGGGGTCTAGAAGCGGTGGGGTCAGATCTTGATTCTTAGGGCTCTGAATGCTACTCTAGGCTCATGGCTCGCCCGTTGAGGATCGAATACGAAGGCGCAGTCTATCACGTCACAAGCTGCGGGAACGCGGGGACGAAGATCTTCCTCGACGACACCGACCGGCGACGCTTTCTCGACACGCTTCCCGCGTTCGTTGAATGGTTTGGATGGATCCGTCACGCCTACTGCTTGATGACGAACCACTATCATCTCCTCATCGAGACGCCGCAGCCGAACCTCTCGCGGGGGATGCAGCATCTCAACGGCGTGTATACGCAATGGTTCAATCGGCGGCATTCGCGCGCAGGGCATCTCGTCCAGAGCCGCTTCAAGTCGATCGTTGTCGAGAAGGAAAGGTACCTGCTCGAGCTGACTCGGTACATCGTCTTCAATTCGGTTCGTGCGAGGATGGCTCGCAGCGCCAGGGATTGGCGGTGGAGCAGTTATCGCCCCACCGCGGGACAGGTGGAATCGCCTCCCTTCCTTACGACGGATTGGCTGCTCTCAGTTCGCCGAAGATCGAACGGCAGCCGTCCGCGCGTATCGCCGTTTCGTCAGGCAGGGCAAAGGGATCGACGTGTGTGGGGACCTGTCGGCGGGCGTATTCCTAGGGGACGAGGCGTTCGTCCGTTCATTGAAGCCTCTTCTGACCGAAGTCGTCGAGAATCGTGAGATCCTTCGTGAGGAGCGTCTGGTCACACGTCCCACACTCGAGGAGCTGTTCGCTGGCGTGGCCGACAAGACAAGCCGCAACGGGCGGGTTCATACTGCGGTTCGCAAGCATCAGTGCGAGTTGAAGGAAGTCGGCGACCACCTTGGACTTTGCTATTCGACGATCCGTGTGATTGCGAAGGGCATCGACGAAGTCGAAGAATCCTAAGAATCAAGATCTGACCCCGAACTGAGGCAGCCGAGCGGCTCACTCTGACACCCTGCACTCCGGACGTCGTTACCATACACTTAAGGGCCATGGTCTCAGACGATCAGCATCAGCTCCAACGCGAGAAGCTGGACCAGCTCCCGGGGATCCTCCGCGAGGCGGGGGTCGACTGCTGGCTGGTCTGGGTTCGTGAGACGATCCAGATGCCGGATCCGGTGCTTCCCATCGTCCTCGGGGCCGACTTGGTGTGGCCGTCGGCGTTGCTGTTCACCCCGTCGGGGGAGCGGACGGCGATCGTCGGGAGGTTCGACGCCGACGTGGTGCCCGCCGACCTATACGGGCGCGTGATCCCGTACGACGAGGGGATCGCCGATATCCTCCGCGCGGAGCTGGATCGTATGGCTCCCCAGACGATCGCGATCGACGAGAGCCGAAGCGACGTGGCGGCGGACGGGCTCACAACAGGGATGAAGGCGCGGTTGCTGGAGATCCTCCAGCCGACGCCGTACGCGGATCGCCTGGTGAGCGCCGAGGGTCTGATCGGCAGACTACGTGGGCGGAAGAGCCCGTTCGAGCAGGCGCGCATCCGCGACGCCGTCCGGATCACGGAGACGATCTTCGACGAGCTGGACGGCTTCCTCGCCGTCGGTCAGACGGAGATCGAGATCCAGCGGTTCGTTCACCGCCGGATGGCGGAGTTCGGGGTCGGCTTCGCCTGGCAGGCAGTGTCCAACCCGGCGGTCGATGCCGGCCCGGACAAGCCGTTCGGCCACGGGGCGCCGTCCGAGAACCGGACGAAGCCGGGGCACCTGCTGCATTTCGACTTCGGGGTGCAGTCCGGCGGGTACAGCTCGGACATCCAGCGGATGTACTTCCTCGGGGCCCCGGACGAGACCCCCGACGAGGTGCAACGCGCCTTCGAGACGGTCCGCGCCGCGATCCGGTTGGCGGCCGATGTCCTCAAGCCGGGTGTTTGTGGGCGGGACGTCGACGCGGTGGCGCGGCGGCACGTCATTGACTGCGGATACCCAGAGTTCGCCCACGCGTTGGGCCATCAGGTCGGCCGGTTCGCGCACGACGGCGGGACGCTGCTCGGTCCGCCGTGGGAACGATACGGCGAGTCGCCGAACGGCGTCGTCGAGGCCGGGAACGTCTTCACCCTGGAGCTCCACGTTCCCACGGCGAACTACGGACAGGTCAGCCTCGAGGAAGACGTTCTGGTCAGCGAGGACGGTTGCGAGTTCCTGAGCCACCCGCAGCAGACCCTCCGCTGCATCGCCGCGTGATGCTGAATCGGCTCAATGACTGAGGGGTCGAATGGCTCCGACACGCCGGATTCGAGTGCCAGCGTTTCTGTGCCCTCGACGTTCTATCCGGTCCGAATCGACACGACGACGTTGTTTCGGACGACCACCGAGCGCGATGGATGGTCGTACGACCAGATCTCGACGGTCTCCAGCCCGTCCGAACGGAACCCGAGATCCGTCGCCGCGGTGACGCGCTCCGGTGCGCCCCAGGCCGCCACGAGCTCCGACGCCGGCCGACTGACGAGCTCGGGCGACGGCGCGTCGAGAACGCTGAACGCGCCGTTGAAGCTCCAGAACAACAGGAAGATGAGGGTGATCATCTCCATGGTGCAGCACGCGATTCTCATCTCTCCCCCTTTACCGATTCCCACAAACAGGCTAGAGACGAGGGATTGGCGGGTCTCGGTGGCGTGGCCGCCGAGGAGGTCGGATCGGTTCAGGAAGAACCAGACCGCTGTCCGAACGTGATGTGGGTCACAGTTCCGGTTTCGAGCCGGAGGCGGATCGTGCCGGTCGCCTCGGTGTTCCGTGGCTCGGTGCGGGAGAGGATGCGGTCCGGTCGTCGATAGAATGACACCGGGCGGAAGCCGGCACCCACGGCGGGTCCGCTCGTCCCGGGGCCCGCCCATATCCTATCGTACGACCGGGGAGGGGATACGATGAATGAACGACAGGCCGTCGATCTGACGTTCCGTTTTGTCGAGGCGATCAACCGTCGTGATCTCGCGGAGCTGATGGCCGAGGATCACGTTTTCGTCGATCCGTCCGGCGAGCGCCACGCGGGGCGGGAGATGATGCGAGAAGGATGAGCCGAGTACTTCGCCCGCTACCCCGAGTACATGATCCACGTCGAGGAGATCTACCTCGACGACGGCGTCGTGTTGCTCGGCGGACGCACGACTGGTTCCCATCTCGGGCTCGCTCGGCTGGACGGATTCCGAGGTTCCGTGATCTGGGCCGCTCGCATCCGCGACGACCGGTCGAGCGAGTGGCACGTCCTCCTCGACGACGCCGAGGCCCGGCGCTGTTGGGGGATCAACCGATCGACGCGCCTCGCTTGATCCCTCGGCGGGGTGTCTTCAGCCCCGTCTCGAGCTTGTTCCTCACCTCGCGCCTGACGCGCGCCGCCAAGCGGTCCTCGTGCTCTTGGAGGAAGGCCTGAACGGCGCCGCGCTCCCAGGGGATCAGCTCGCGGAGCGCCCAGGACATCGCTTTGATGACCATGTCGTCGCGGTCATCGATGAGGAGGCGACAGATCGCCAGCGTCCGAGGGGTATCCCCACTTCCGCCGCTCACGCGGGAATTGAGTCCCACAGTCGCGACCAACGCCGCCCTTCGCCACCACCGGTCGGGGGATTCGGCCCACGCGTGCACGTCCTCGAGCGCGATCTGCCCGCGCACCCACGCCGGACCGGCCAGGTGGCGGGCGAACGAATCCGTCGATCCCCAGGAATCGATGCCTCGCCCCAGTTCCTCGATCTCGGTGCGACCCAGACGGCGGAACGCGTCCGGGTGGTGGCGAATCAGCTCGTAGCAGATGCCGCTTCGACGTCCGTACCTCCCAACGAGCGCGCGTCCGACGTCGAGGACGAACGCCCCGGAGCAGGCGGCCAGCTGTTTGGAGTAGGTCTTCCGCAGCGCGTCGTGGTTCGCCGCATTCCGAACCGGCAGCGCGCGGACGGCACGGTCGATCTCTGCGGCAACCTCCGACGGGGTCCTGCATTCCTGGTGGGGCATGGGCAATTCACCTCGGAGTGGACATGAGAGGATCGTACGGGATCGGCGGCGATACGGTGTTGGAGCCGCTCGGCGGGAGGTAGAATGCTGGCGAGGAGGCGTCATGAAGATCGGGATCCTGTCCGATACGCACGATCGTCTGCCGACGATTGTGCGGGCGGTCGAGCGGTTCAACGCGGAGGGGGTGCAGCTCGTTCTGCACGCCGGCGACTTCGTCTCGCCGTTCACGGCAAGGCCTTTGGCGAAGCTCGACGCGGAGTTCCTCGGCGTCTTCGGGAACAACGACGGCGATCGGCTCTACCTCACGAAGCGGTTCGAACGGATCGGGCCGATCCACCTCGGGTATCACACGTTGGAGATCGATGGCGTCCGGGCGGTGTTGATGCACGAGCCGAAGTCGATCGACGCGCTCGTCGCGAGCGACCACTATGACCTTGTCGTCTACGGTCACACCCACGAGATCGACCTGCGTGACGGGCCCTGCGTCGTCGTCAATCCCGGGGAAGCGTGCGGCTACCTGTCCGGACATGCGACCGCCGTGCTCCTCGATACGGCGACGATGAAGCCGGAGCGGATCGACCTTCGGATCTAGGAATGGAACGGCACGCCCGCAGATCGGTCGATCATCCGGACGGCGGAACGTCCGGAACCCCATCGCGGTCGAGATCGACGATCGCGGCGAGCCCTCCGAGGGAGGTCTCCTTGTACCGGTCCCGCAGGTCGAGGCCGGTCCGATGCATCACTTCCAGGGTCGCATCGAACGAGACGCGGTCCCGGCCGCCGGAGAGCATCGCCAGGTCCGCGGCGTTGAGTGCTGACACGGTACCGGCCGCGTTGCGCTCGATGCAGGGGATCTGAACCAACCCGGCGACCGGATCGCACGTGAGCCCGAGGAAGTGCTCGAGCGCCGTCTCGGCGGCACGATCGACCTGGTCGGCGACCGAGCCGCCCAGGAGGTGGCAGACCGCAGCCGCGGCCATCGCGCTGGCGACGCCGATCTCCCCCTGACAGCCGACGAGCGCGCCGGCGATCGACGCCTTGGCCACCGCGAGCCCCCCGATGACGCCGGCGACCAACAGCGCGTCGCCGATCCGTTCGTCCGAAAGGTTGAGCGCTTCCTGCATCACGCGTAGGCATGCGGGAAGCACCCCGGCGGATCCGCAGGTCGGTGCGGTAACGACCGCTCCTCCGGCGGCGTTTTCCTCGGCGACGGCGATCGCGTAGATCGACGCACGGGTCGTGTCGGGTGAGACGACGCTCGGGGTCCCGCCTCGGGATTCGAACCGGGCGAGCATCACCGCCGCGCGCCGCTCGAGCCCGAGCGGACCTGGTAGGATACCTTCCTCTTGCAGCCCGCGGTTGATCGAGCGCGTCATGAGATCCCAGACTTCGTGCAGGTGACCGGTCACCCGGGCCCGCGGATGACGGTGGGTCTCGACTTCCATGGCCCGCGCGTACTCTGCCAGCGACTCCCCGCGCCGCAGGCAGTCGTTCACGAGGTTGCGGGCGGCGACCGGACGAGCCTCGCGCGCAGCGCGCAGGGTCTCCAGCTCCGAGGCTTCGACGACCGTCCCTCCACCGACCGAGCAGTACGTCGCCGAAAGGACGACCCGTCCTCGGTGATCGCGGACCACGAACCGCATCGTGTTCGGGTGGGGCTGCGCCGGCGTCTCCGTGTCGAACACGAGGTCCTCCTCCGGCCGGAAGACGTACCCGTGGGACGGGAAGAGCAGAACGCCGGTGGATGCAATCTCCTCGTAGATCGACAGCATCGATCGGCTCGCGATTCCCTGGGGCGCGAATCCTGACAGCCCCGCCACGGCGGCGAGATCGGCCAGATGCCCTTTCCCCGTGTGGGCGAGGCTGCCGTACAGTGTCACCGAGATCCGGTCGCCCGGCTGAGGATCGGTTCGACGCTCGAGCTTCTCGCGGAACCGGAGTCCCGCACGCATCGGTCCGAGCGTGTGGGACGAACTCGGTCCGACCGCCGCCTTGAGGAGGTCGATCACACTGGGCAACGCGACGCGCTTCGTCTCGGTCACGCCCGCACTATCCCCAACGCACGTTCACCGATCAACTCGCCGGCGAAGCTTCGGGTCCGCGGCGGTGGATCATCGCGCCCGGAACCGGCCTCTCGAACGTCTCGGCGCGGAGGTTCCTCCGAGCGGCACCGGGCCTGCATGCCCCGGTGACGGCTGCACGACCTCGGAGTATGCTCTCGACATGAGCGATTGTGCGGTCATCCGACGCCTCTTGATCAGCGGTGCGGTCCTCGGGATTCTCCTCCTCGCGGGATGCTCCGGGACGCCCGACGGCTCTCCACTGGCGGCGTTCACCGTGACGCCACCGTCGGGGCTCAGCCCGCTCGTCGTCACGATGGACGCATCGGGCTCCCACGACCCGGACGGCGCGATCGTCCGGTATGACTGGACGTTCGGTGACGGGACCGTGGGGACAGGGCGCTCACCGGTGCATACCTACACCGTCGAGTCGGAGACGACGTTTGACGTCGGCCTCACGGTCATCGACAACGACGGTCGCGAGGCAGGCGCGACGGCGTCCGTCACCGTCTATCCGGCGCCCCCGGGGGAGGCCGAGCGGGTCGAGTTCGTCTGGCCCTTCCACTACGACGCCGGAGGCGACGACGCGGCCAACCTGAACGACGAGTACTTCACCCTGCAGAACCTGGGGACGGCGCCGGTCGACCTCGGCGGCTGGACCGTTTCGAACGAGCGGGGCCAGGTATTCCGATTCCCCGATGGAACCGTCCTCGCCGTTGGAGGTTACGTGTTCGTGCACAGCGGAGGGGGTACTAACGCTGGAAACGTCTTCCATTGGAACGCCGAAGCTCCCCTCTGGAACAACGACGGCGACGTCGCCATCCTGTACAACTCATCCGGGGTCATCGTCGACATCTACGCCTACGCGTCCTGCTAGGGCGTCGTGCCGGGCGCCTTCGGCCGCAGTGAACCGAGCGGCTCCGCACGTGTACGTATCCAGATTCCACTTACGGAGGCGATGATCATGCGACGCCGCATCGTTGGCTCGGCTTTCTGGGTTGCGACGGCCCTCATCCTGGGACTCTCCATCGGCACGCTCGCCGACGGGGTCATCCTTCCGGACCACCCGGAGCACGGTTGGCTGTCGATTGTCTACCACGACGTGTCGGTGACGATCCGGGACGGAGTGGTCACGACGCGCGTCGATCAGCTGTTCCGGAACGACACCGGGCGGGACGTCGAGGGGCGGTACGTGTTTCCTCTTCCGTCCGGCGCGGTCGTGTCGAGCTTCACCATGTGGATCGACGGGGAAGCGTTGGAGGCGCGGATCCTCGGTGCCGACGAGGCCCGGGCGATCTACGAGGACTACGTCCGCCGTGCGATCGATCCAGCGCTCCTTGAGTACGTAGGACGGGACACGCTGTCGGCGCGCATCTACCCTATTCCGGCGGGCGGCGAACGACGGATCGAGATCACATACTCGGAGCTGCTCGCCGCCGACGGCGGGACGTACCGGTATCGCTACCCGCTTGACACGGAACGGTTTTCCGCCAGGCCGCTCGAGCGGGTACGGATCTCCGTCGACCTGGAAACGAGCGTCCCGCTCGCGGCCGTTTACTCGCCGACCCACGCGCTTGGCGTCGTTCGGTCCTCGGAATCCGTTGCGACCGGGCTTTTCGAGGAGTTCGGTGTTCTCCCGCGGCAAGACTTCCTCCTGTACTACGCCGTCTCGGCCGACGCGATGGGAATGACGGTTCTGACCTACCGCGTTCCCGGCGAAGACGGGTTCTTCCTACTGATCGCGACACCTCCCGAGCTGTCGGCCTCGATGTCGGCGATCCCCAAGGATCTCGTCTTCGTCCTCGATACCTCGGGGAGCATGTACGGCGACAAGATCGCCCAAGCGAAGGAGGCCGTCCGATTCGTCCTCGAGAACCTGAATCCGGACGACCGTTTCGCTCTGGTCACCTTCTCGGACGCGGTTCGGGCGCTTCCGTCGGAGCTCGTCCCGGTGACGGCCGCGAACCTCGCGCAGGCGACGGCGTGGGCCAAGGGGATTGAGGCGGGCGGGGGGACGAACATCGAGGATGCCCTCTCGTGCGCCTTCTCGCTGTTCGAGTCGAACGATCGTCCGCGGTTCGTCCTTTTCCTTACCGACGGAGAACCGACCGTCGGGGAGGTCGACCCGGCCACGATCGCCGCGCATGCACGCGCGGCGAACGTCGCTGAGGCTCGGATGTTCGTCTTCGGCGTCGGTCACGATGTCAACACGGTCCTGCTCGATCAGCTGGCGCAGGAGAACCGGGGGACGACGACGTACGTCGTCCCCGGCGAGAACCTCGAGGTCGTCCTTTCGGGCTTCTACCGGAAGATCGCATCGCCGGTCCTCGCGGACACACAGCTGACGATGGATGGGATCGAGACGTTCGACGTCTACCCGGCCGTCCTGTCGGACCTCTTCCGCGGGACGCAGCTCCTCGTCGTCGGGCGCTACGCGGGGGACGGAGACGCTCGGGTGACCGTCTCGGGCAACGCCGGCGGAGCGTCCGCGTCGTACACGACGATTCAGCGGTTCCCGAGCGAGGCGATGGCGAACGCGTTCCTGCCTCGATTGTGGGCCGGCCGGAAGGTCTCGCACCTGCTGAACCAGATCCGCCTGTACGGGGAGAACGACGAGTTGATCGACGCCGTCGTCGACTTGAGCCGCCGGTACGGGATCATCACGCCCTACACCTCGTTCCTGGTCGATGAGGGGATCGAGTCCGACGAGGAAGCGGCCGAAGCGGTTTGGCGTGCCGCCGCCGCCCCGGCGAGCGGCGCCAGCGCGGTCGCCGGGGCGACGTCGCTCAAGACCCTCTCCGAGAGCGAAACCGTCCAGGCGGGGGGCGAGGGCGTTCGGATCGTCGCGGATCGCACCTATTTCCTCCGCGACGGGGTCTGGGCCGACAGCGAGTACGCCGACGAGGGGACGATCGACATCGCGATCTACAGCGACGCGTACTTCGATCTCATGACGATCGTCCCGTGGATCGGGCCGCATCTCGGGATCGGCGAACGCGTCATCGTGCGCGTCGGCGACGTCTTCGTGGCGATCGGTGAAGAGGGACGGGAGCGGCTGACCGACGACATCATTGAGGCGCTAACGTCGTAGTCGGTCAGGTCGTCCGACCGAGCTTCCATGACGGCTTTGCAGTGCGCTGAGGCACCGGCTACGATGCGACGTTCTGGCAGTCGCTGCCGGAAGTCCGTGCATCGCCAAGGGGGGGCTGAGGGATGCGTCCAGGGAGAGTTGTCGGGTTGGTGGTCGGCAGTCTGGTCCTGATCGTCGGGGTGGCGCTCCTGTTCGGCGGAGGCGCGCTGATCGGGATCGATCGAGGGTTCACCGACGGGGAAGGATACCTCACCGCCCCTCGCGGCAGGCTGGAGTCCGATACGCACGTCATCGTCGGCGAGGCGCTGTTCGAAGGAGAATGGATCTGGTGGTATCGTCATCCGACGGCACTCCGTGTCCGGATGACCGGTGAACGACCGATCTTCCTGGGCATCGCGCCCCGCGAAGCGCTCAAGGGGTACTTGTCCGACATCCCCTATGCGAAGATCGAGCGCATCGACTTCGAAGACTATCGGGCGGATCGTCCCTGGATCACGGAATACGAGGAGCACATCGGAGCGAGTGAGCCTGCGTTGCCGGAGGAGCAGACGTTCTGGCAAGCCAGCGTTCAAGGTGAAGGAACGCAGACACTGGTCTGGACGATCGAGCCGGGCGATTGGGCGCTCGTCGCGATGAACGCCGACGGATCCCGCGGCATCGACGTCGTCGGCACGGTCGGGGCGGAGGCCCCGTGGCTGCTTGGGGTGGGTATCGGCGTCCTCGCCGCCGGCGTGGTGATCACGGGGCTCGGCCTCGTGATCGTCTTGTGGGTCGCTCGGCGGAGCCGGGCCCGCGGTACGGAAGAGCCGGCGGTCGGGGGGCCGTGGGTCTCGGGAGGGAAGTACCCGTTGTCGTTCAAGGCCGAGCTGACCGAGTCCCTCTCCCCCGCCCTGTGGCTGGTGAAGTGGTTCCTGCTGATCCCGCACTACATCGTCCTCGCGTTCCTCTGGTGCGGATTCTCCGTGTCGTGGGTCATTGCGCTGTTCGCCATCCTGTTCACCGGCCGGTACCCACGGGGGTTGTTCGACTACAACGTCGGGGTCCTGCGGTGGTCGTGGCGGGTCGCCTTTTACAGCTACCTCGCCCTGGGGACGGACGACTATCCGCCGTTCAGCCTGCAACCGGGCGGCTACCCCGCCGATCTCGAGATTCCCTATCCGGAGCGGCTCTCTCCCGGCCTCGCCTTGGTGAAATGGTGGCTGCTGGCGATCCCCCATTACATCGTTGTCGGGGTGTTCCAGGGCGGTGCCGGCTTCTACAAGATCGGGCTCACGTTCATCCTGACGCTCTTTGCCGCGGTCACGCTGCTGTTCACAGGCCGGTATCCGGCCGACCTCTTCCGCCTTGTCGTCGGGATGAACCGTTGGACGTTCCGCGTCCTCGCGTACGTGTCGCTGATGACGGACGAGTACCCGCCGTTCCGACTGGAAGAGTGAAGCGGCGAAACGGCCCGCGCCCGGATCGGCCCATTCGCTGAAGCTCCCGGAGAACGTACAGCCGGGCGATGACTCCGAAGGTCCGGTCGTTCTGCTCGAAGACGTAGAAGGTCATCCGAGGGGACTCGACCCGAATGTCCTCGAGCGCGAGGAACGGCTCGCGGAGCCGATCGGGCGGGACGATCGCCTCGTAGAAAGCCTCATTCGTCGCGTTGATGAGATCGAGGATTACAGGCACGTCCTGCGCGCGGGCCTCTCGAATCGCAACCATCGGGCCGGTCCGGTCGGAGCGTCCGATGTTCGAGACCTTCTTCATCCCGACCGTGATCATAGCCGTTCGACACCGAGGGTGGACCGGATCCTTCCGGTTGTCCTGCAGGCGTGGCGCGCGTACGTTGGAGGGGAGCCGGATCGCCTGCGCGATTCGGTCGTAGAGACAGGAGGTCTCATGATTGGGAGGATCTGGTCGGTCACGTTCACGGTGTCGGATCTGAAGGTGGCGATCGACTTCTACGAGCGCGTCCTCGGGCTTACGAAGAAGTACGAGTTCACCGACTACGCGGGATTCGACTGCGGAGGCGTCGAGATCGGTGTGAAGACGTGGGGGGAGAAGGAAACGCCGCGAGCCGGGGAACCGTGCGTCGATCTTCTCGTCGACGACGTGGATGACGCTTACCGACGGCTCACGAGCCGTGCCGTGGAGTTCATCAAGGAGCCGCACGACGCGGCTTGGGGCGCCCGGATCGCGAACTTCACCGATCCGGACGGGAACGCAGTTCAGCTGATGGAGATCCGGTGGCCGGAGTACCTGGCGACGATCGCTTCGCGACCGGGACGCAGCGCGGCGTTTCCGCGTCAGAGGTAGATCGCGTGGTGACGGTCCTCCTCCGGGCGGAGATAGAGGATCTCGCCCGGGACGACGCGGATGAGCGTGTACCGGGGGTCGTCCGTCCCTTCCCAGAATGTTCCGAAGAACGGGAACTCCGCGCCGATCCTCGCTCGGATCTCCGGGTCGGTGACGATCTCGGCTTCGCCGGAGAGGCGAACGTAACCGTGTCGGTCGTTCCGCTCGATCGGAACGCAGAGCTCGACGCAGGGGTGCCTCCGCACCTGCTGCGCCTTGCCGTTGGATGCCCCGGACGTCAGCCAGACGGCGTCCTCGCGCCAGAGGATCGAGACCGGCCGCGTGCGCGGCTGATCGTCCTCGACCGTTGCCATGTAGGCGTTGATCGTCGTGTTCTTGAACCAGGACAGGGATTCCTTCATCAAACCGGAGATCGTCTCGGGCATGCTCGCCTCCTTTATCCTCTTGACGTGAGTGGAGCACGAACCGCGGCCCGCCGTCAACCTTTGGAGTCCAAGGGAGGGCGTGCGACGCGCCCTTCGCAGCATGTTCACACGCCCGCGGTAGGCTTCTCGCGGAGGTGACCGGACCATGGGCGTTCATTACAGGCCGCTCACTGTGGAGAGGCTCTCGGACGTCGCTTGCTGTCCCGGCGGAGCCGAGGTGGAAGGAAAGAAGTTCCGAGGCGACCTCACGGAGACGGCGGGGTGGCGCCGCCGGATGACCGGACTCGGGATGCGCGGCGTCGTCGCGTACGAGGAGGACGGACCGCGGGGGTTTGCCGAATACATGCCGGCGGAGGCCGCGCCGGTTCCGATCGACGCGCCGGGTGCCGCGGCCCTGATGTGTTACCACTGGGCCGGCACGGACGCCGAGGACCCCGAGCATCTCGCCATGGAGCGGAGGCTGATCGGGCGGGTCATCGAGGAGACGCGCCCACGGTTCACGGGGCTCGTGACCCAGGGATGGGACGCTCCTACGCACTTCCCGATTCCGTTCCTCGAGGAGCTGGGCTTTCGGGAGGTCGCCCGGAGCGGGTCGATCGCGTTGATGTGGAACGCCTATCGAACCGACGCTCGAGAGCCGGCGCTCGCTCCCGCTGCCTACGCACCGCGAGACCTGTCGGACGAAGGGCTCCTGGCGATCGATGCCGCGTTCAGCGCGCGCTGTCCGTACAGCCTCGACACCGAGGCGCGCCTGAAGGAGACGGTCTCGGCCCACCCGCTCAAGGATCAGATCCGCATGGACCTCCATCGTATCGACACGCGCGCGGATGCCTTCGCCTGCGCGGTGGCGCCGTTCGATTGGGCCTGGGTCTTCTTCAACGGCGAGTCGATCGGCCTGTTCGAGTATCCCGGGGGGAAGCTCGCTGGCGAGATCACGAGGCGGATCGAGGCGAGGGACGAGCCCGCGAGAAGGAGGGGCGAATGAAGCTCGACGTCCCGCTTTCGATGCCGGAAGGCCAGGCGTTCCTCGGCTACGACGAGCCGGAACAGCTCGGACGCTGGATCTGGCGCCATGTCCAGATCCCGCAGCTTCTGTTTCTCGTCACGACGCTCAAGGAGAACGGGATCCCCAACTGCGAGGTCAACAACTGGGGCCTCCCGTTCGGCTTCGCTCCCGATCAGATGTTCGCCTTCTACTGCGGCACGTTCCACTACACCGGCCGCAATGTCCTCCGCGACGGCGAGTTCGTCATCAACATCCCGGGGGCGGAGATCGGTGAGAGGGCAGTGCGGACCGCGCGATCGTACGACGACGGCGTCGACGAGATCGACGCGTCCGGATTGACCACGATTCCGTCGACTGCCGTCGCCCCGCCGCGGATTGAGGAGTGCAAGGCGCACTTCGAGTGCACGTTGGAGTGGTACAAGGAAGTGAGCCAGGAGGGAGCGATCCTCTTCTGCGGGCGCGTCGTGGCGGCGTCAGGGGATCGCGATATCCTCACCGGGGACATCGAATCGAAGATGAAGAGGATGCGGCCGATGTACGTGACGCCGAGGAACATCGACACCGAGAAGATGGTCCTCACGGGGCCGAGCGGCGCGTACGCCGACATCGGACGGATCCGCTACACCGCGCAAGGGTGACGGACGAACCGAAGATGCCGTACGACCTGTCTCGATGTAAGGGAGGAGGAGATGAAGACGCTGATCACGCCGGAGCAAACGATCGCCGCGGCGAAGGCGGCGGGGGCGAGCGATGACGATCTGGGCCTGTCCGGCGTCGCGATCCTGACGTTCAACCGGGGGATCGTCGAGCGGCTGGGGGAGCTGTGTGACCTGGAAGACGGGAGCTGGGTCGGCCCGCACGTCCACCCGTACGCCGGGCCACGCGTCGTGAAGCGGGGCGGGCGCGAAGGGCTCGAGGTGATGGTCCTGGTTCCGTCGATGGGAGCCTCGCCACTCGCCTGCACGGTGGAGGACTTGATCGCGGGTGGGATCGACGCCGTCTTCCTCGTCTGCGCCGCTTGGTCCCTCGGCTCGCCCGTGGCGTTCGGCGACGTCCTCGTCCCATCGTTTGCGGTCGGGTCGGACGGCACCTCGATCCACTATGGCAACTCCGCGGAGCGGGTCGACGCGAATCCGGCAGTCGTCGCTGCCCTCGCTGATGCGGGCCGGGAGCGCGGGGCGACGGTCCACGTTGGCGGCAACGCGTCCTGTGAGGCGCTCTATCGGATCACGCCGGAGATGGTCGAGGGCTTCAGGGATCGAGGATGTCTCTCGATGGAGAACGGGGAGGCGGCGACGTTGTTCGCCGTCTGCCGTACGTTCGGGATTCCGAGCGGCGCGCTCTTCCAGCCGTACATCGACCTCAAGCGCGGCTGGGATCCGAATCTCTTGGACGATCGCTATCGCGAGACGTGCCGGCTACAGGGCGATGTCGTCCTCGATGCGGCCCTTCGGCTCCGCAACGATGGGGCGATCTAGTCAGGCCTTTCGGGCGATGGCGAGGCGGATCGGCCCGAATGGGACGTAGAATCCGCGATCGGCTAGCTGACGTTCCATGTTCCGGCGCATTCGGGACAACGCATCCGCGCGCGCCTTGGCCTTGACTGCCCGATTGTCTGAGCGAACCTGGGCCGGGTAGCCATCGGCGTAGAGTTCGATCGCGCGTTCGGCGATCTCGCGGGTCCATCGGACGTCGAGTTCACGTTCTTCGCATTGCAGCGAGTCGATCCGCGGTCGCTCGAGGAGCTTCTCCAGCTTCTGGACAGGAAATTCGTCGGCGACCGCGAGCGTTCCGCCGGGTCTCAGGACACGAACGGACTCACCGAGCGCCGCCTCGACCCCGGCCTCGCCGAATCCGATCTCGATGTCCTGGAGGCCGAGGAAGCAGCTGACCGCGTCGAACGAATCCTCCGGGAACGGCATGGCTCGGGCGTCGGCGCACACGAACCGGCAGCGATCGGCGACGCCGGCCTGCTCAACGAGCTCCTTCGCCAGCGCGTGGGGGTCCTCGAAGTCGATGTTCAATCCGACGATTCGGAGCTTCGGAAACCGCCACGCAAGCTGCGCGACGAAGGTCGCGTATCCACAGGCGAAGTCGAGGTGTCGGCGCGACGCCGACAGGGGGAGACAAGAGGTGATCCACCGCTGGACCCCACCCCAGCCGATGTCCAGGCCGTCGATCTGCGCGCGAATCGGATCGCAGCCTCGCGTGAACCACCGGCGCAGCGATTCTTCCCGTCCTATCACATCGCTCGATTCGTTCGCGTTCACGCAAACAGGATACCGCCCTCGGCACCGCGGTGAGGAGTGGGCTGGGAGTGGTACGTTGTGTCGTTCGCCCAGCCAGAAGGGAGGACGCAGGTCCGCGCCTTTCCCGCCGGCACGAGAGGAGGAGCGGTCGAGCTGTTGTCTCTGGCGGTGCTTCGATGTAGAGTGGTCCCTGCAGAGCCAGTGTGGAGGCTGTGTTGGTGGCTGTTCGCAGGCGGGGTTCTGAGTTGACTGGCTTCTTGGTGGTCTTCTCGGGCAGAGCGCCCCGCCTGCATCTCATTTGGGTGTGCCGTTGCGCCGGACGCACCGCTGCGATATCCTTTCAACCAATGTTGGTAGTTGTGCAGTCGCTTCCTAGGAGTCCGGAGTATTCCCGAAACCCCTGAGATCGTTCTGTCTCGCTAAGGCTCCCAGCATGGAGGAGGGTTTTCGCATGTCCGATCGAATGACAGGCACCGTCAAGTGGTTCAACGATGACAAGGGCTTCGGCTTCATCGAGCGGGAAGGTGGCGAAGATGTCTTCGTGCACTACAGCTCGATTCGAGGCGAAGGCTTCAGGTCGCTGCAGGACGGCCAGCAAGTCGAGTTCACCCTGGGCCAGGGCCAGAAGGGCCCCCAGGCGCTTGACGTTGTGGCGCTCTAGCGGGGCAGTACGGTTTGAGTGTCAGGCGCGGCGCACGTTCGTGCGCCGCGCTTTCATTTGTTCAGGGCGGGGGCTACGCAGGCTCGACCGTCTTGCACTCGGCCCGGCGATTGACGGTGAGCAGGATCAACGTGCCCAGAATCAAGAATCCGAGAATCGACAGGAGTGCGTACCGATGCGCCGTCTGCTCTGCAAACGCCGCGGTCCGGCCGCTCCGTTCGAGGACGCTGGCCACGTGGAAGACGATCGCTCCGAACACGGCCGGTCCCGCCGCCGACGAGGTCCGGCCGGCCACGGCGAAGAACCCGTAGAACTCGCCGCTCCGTCCAGCCGGAGCGAGCATCCCGACCGTCGCGCGGCTGACGGACTGAACGCCGGTCAGAGCGAAACCGGCCACCGCGCCGACAAGGTAGAACGCAATCACGCTCTGCGCGAAGAACAGCCAGACGACCGCCCCGACCATTCCCGCGAGCGACAGGAGGAGGGTCGAGCGGAAGCCGAGCCGCGCAATCAGCAGCCCGGGCACAAACGCCTCCGGCACACTGGCGACTTGCACCAGGATCATGAAGACGATGATCTGATCCCGTCCGAGACCGAACAGGGTGCTGCCGAGGATCGCGCCGTAGCTCAGCGTGATCAGGATCCCCTCGTTGTAGACGAGAAAGGCGAGCAGGAACTTCCCGAATTCGCGGTGTGCGCGGGCCGCCCGCATCGTCTCGACAATCCGCCGGAACGGGATCCGCAGCAGGTCGCGTCCCCGCGGCATCGGCCGCCGGGGCGAGCGATCGTTGAGGTGGAAGAACGCCGGGAGTGTGAAGGCGACGAAGTAGAGCGCTGTGAAGATCAGGGAAGCTCGGACGATCAACGTTCCGCCGACGAGCTTGACGCCGGTGAGGACGATCAGGAGGCAGAGGACGCCGCCGGCCGATCCGATCGCCCAGCCGTTGCCGGAGACGCGCCCCATCTCGCGCTCGCTCGCGATTTCCGGGAGGAACGCGTTGTAGAAGACCTGGCCGCTCCGGTACCCGACCTCGGCGAGGATGAACAACGCCATGCCGAGGGCGATCGCGCCCTCCGTCACGAAGAACAGCGACGCGGTGAATGCGCACGCCATGGCCGTAAACAGGAGGAGGAACCGCTTCTTGCTCCCAGTGACGTCGGCGATCGCTCCGAACATCGGGGAGAGGAGCGCAACGATCGCGGTGGCGGTTGTAACGGCGATTCCCCAGAAGAACGAGCCGAGCGCGCCCCCTACCACGCTCTCCTTGAAGTACGTCGCGTAAATGGCGAGGAGGACGACAGCGGCGTACGCGGAGTTGCCCGCATCGTAGAGGTACCACGCCCTTCGCGTCCTTCGATCGGAGGGGTCATCGGTCACGCCGGCGTTCTCCTTTCCCGAGTCCAGGGGTAGGCGGCGCTGACCTGTGCCGCTGCGCGGACCTGCGGATCATCCGAGTAGACCCCGCGGCGCTCGGCGGCGATCAGCTCCGCGATCCGACGCATGATGATCTCCCCGATCCGGTCGATCTCTCCGCGGCCGTCTCGCCCCCGGGGAGCCGGGTCGAAGGGGCCGATCGGCGGCCCGATTCGGATGGTGACCCGGGCGCGGCGGAGTCGACGAAGGCTCGGGAAGACCTCGGTCAGGCCATCGAGGCCGATCGGCAGGATGGGGACGCCGGTCCGTGTGGCCAGATACGCCGCTCCCGGACGGGCCGGACGAAGAACGGCGGCCCAGCTGCCGCCTTCCGGGAAGATCCCCAGGATCCCGCCCGCCAACAAGACGGTCTCGGCCGTCCTCAGCGCTCCGCGGGACGAGCCGGTCCGTCGGACGCGAACCGTTCCCCAGACTGCGGTCAGCCATTTGACGCCGGTCGGGGCGTTCGGCAGGCGCGACCCGCCGATGAACTCGAGCGGCCACGGCATCGCGCGGATCACGGCGACGGGGTCGGCGAAATGGAAGTGATTCGCCACGACCAACAGCGGCCCGCCCTCGGGGATGTTCTTCGCGCCTTCGATGGTGAGCCGTGTCAACATCGCGAAGGCGACGCGGATGAGTCCGCGAAGGACGATGCGGAGGAGGCGGTGCCTCGGTCTCCAGCGCGCGGCGGACATGTCCCGATGATACACGCCGCCGGGCGCGCCCGCCGAAGTTGACGATACGCCCTGGCTGAACGACCCGTTGGGAAGTAAGGTACGGAAGGAAGGGGTGGACGCTTCATGCCGCGCAATCGCAGCAATCTCGTCTGGATCGACCTCGAGACCACCGGCCTCAGTGTGGGGAAACGGGCGATCCTGGAAATCGCGAGCATCGTCACCGACAAGAACCTGAACGTCGTGGGAGAGGGTCCGGTGTTGGTGATTCACCAGCCGGATCATGTGCTGGAGCGGATTGACCCGTGGTGCGAGAAGCAGCACGGGTTTTCCGGGCTTCTCGAGGCGTCCCGCGCGTCCGATGTCTCGCTTCAGGACGCGGAGCAGCAGACGTTGACGTTCCTCCGCAAGCACACCCATCGGGGCGTCGCGCCGCTCTGCGGGAACTCGATCCTCCTCGACCGACGGTTTCTGATGCGCTACATGCCCGATCTCAACGCGCACCTGAGCCATCGGAACGTCGATGTCAGTGCGATCAACGAGCTGGCTGCGCGATGGTATCCGGGCGCGGTCGCGATCCTCGACAAGGGCGTCGAGCATCGCGCTGCCGACGACATCCGGGAGTCGATCGAGGAGCTGCGGCTGTACCGTCGGCTCATCTTCAGGGCGTGATGGCCGAGCCGGTCCAACGTCCGCTTTGGGCGGCACGTGCCAGGACGACCTTCTTTCGGATCCTTGTCTCGGTCGATCACGACGCGTCCCGTCGGTCGTACGGGTGACGTCTCCAGAGCCCTCTCTGGAGAGCGGTCGATCTGATCCGTGCCGCGATCGACGACTGCGTCGCCTACCGTTTCTTGCGCAAGGAGTACTCCATCCGAAGGGGCTCGGCTCATAAGGAATCGCCCGAGTCGCTCGTTCGTCTTCGGTGTTGTCGTGTCCGCGCATGGGGCCGTAACGATCTTGCATACCGCACAATGATGAGGTAGTCTGTGATGTGCAATGAAATTTCATTCCGCGGTACGACCGTGCTTCATACGGCAAGCTCACGCACTGGGTCTCGCCGTCGGCGGGCTTTTGATCTTCGTCTTTGGGACCGCAGCGGCGGGATTCTCGGGCGAGTGGGAAGCGCAGTTCGTGTTCGGCCGCGGGCCTCGACCGTGCGAGATGGAGGGAGAGTTGGCGATCCTCTGGACCGACGTGGGGTGGGACGTCGAGGGCGTGTTCCAATTCGAGCGGTCGACGTGGGCGCAGCTTGACGTGGAAACGTCGGTCGAGCTGGATTCCATCGGCTTCTCCTGGAGTACTCGATGGGATGCGATCGATCGCCGCTTCGAGCGGCTGACGCTGGAAACGTGGGCGGAGAGGGAAGGCATCGAAATCGACGCCGACTTCGACCTGTACGAGACGCGCTGCTGGACGGACCTTCGAGCGCAGTGCGATCTCGGACCGTGCGAGATCGACGTCAAGGCTCGCCTCGGCGCGTCGAAGTCGTTCTCGTTTGACTTCTACCGGCTCGACGTGTCGGTCTCATCCGAGATCCGTGGGACTCCCGCCGACGTTGAGGCACGCTGGACCGCCAAGAACGGATTTGAGTGGGTCGAGGTCGAGGCAGTCGTTTCCCCTCTCCAGAAGCTCCCTGGGATGGAGATCGAGGTCGAGACCCGGCTCACGAGGACCGGGAGGGAGGGATCGTTCGAACCGGTCCTCGAAGCGTGGGGGGCCTGCGAGTGGGGATCGAACTCGCTCGAGCTGTACAGCGAGATCGCCATGGACGACGTGCTTTCCGTCGGTGGATGGTTGATCGTCGGCATGACGGGCGAGACGGCGTGGGAGAACGGGTGGGCTTCCGCTCGGGTGAGCTTCGGCCCGACGTGGAACAAGAAGGTCGTCGGGGCCAAGGAGTACGGGGCTGCGCTCGGATTGGGCTACGAGGGCGAGGGGCTCCGCAATCGCCAAGTGTCGATCGAGGCGTGGGCGTATGCCATCGACCCTTCCGATGCGCCGCCCTGGGATCGAACCCGCCTGGTCATCGCGATCCACCTGACGTCTTCGTGGATGATAGCGGTGACCGTGGCGTGGGCGGACGGTTCGGTCGCCGAGACCGCGCTCGATGTCGAGCTCGAATGGTGATCGTCGCGGCCGCACTTGAGGTCGGGCGCGGCGGTCCGAGCGGGCGTTTGAGCCCTGGTGGAGGGGCTTGCACCGTGCCGTCTCCCGGGGGTACACTATGTCTGTTGTTGGTAGTTTTGCAGCCGGTCCCTTGGAGTCCAGAAGTCTATGGTCCAGTGAGAACGTTCTGCTTCGCTAAAGCTCCCAACATGGAGGAGGATTGGTAGGAATGACCGATCGTGAGACCGGTACCGTCAAGTGGTTCAACGACAGCAAGGGCTTCGGGTTCATCGAGCGCGAGGGTGGTGAGGACGTGTTTGTGCACTTCAGCTCCATCCGCGGTGAAGGGTTCAAGACCTTAAGCGATGGACAGAAGGTGGAGTTCACCCTGGGGCAAGGTCAGAAGGGTCCTCAGGCGCTCGACGTCGAAGTCATCAACTAGAACGGATCTACGGTTCGATCTTCATGCGGCGCACGGAATTCCGTGCGCCGCTCTTCGTTTTCGGATTGGGCAGGCCCCGCGAGGATTGGCGGCCCGGAGAGCGAATGGTATGCTGGCGGGCCGCCGCGCGGACTGAACAGGTCGTTCGACATGGCATGGAGGGGGAGAGGCGTTCGGCGATGATCCAGGCCCTGATTCTCGATTTCGATGGATTGATCCTCGATACCGAGACCCCGTTCTGCCGGGCGTGGGAAGAGATCTACGATGAGCACGGTCTTTCCGTCTCGCCGAGGTCCTGGGGTTGCCTGATCGGGTCTGCCGCCGACCCACCGGAGGCTTACGATCTGCTCGAACAGCACCTCGGCCGCGCCGTCGATCGCGCGAGCTTGAGAGAGCGAAGGATCCGACGTGAACGCGAGCTGCGAAGGGACGAGCAGGTGATGCCGGGAATCCGCGAGCTGATCGAGGAGGCGGGGGGGCGCGGCCTTCGCCTGGCGATCGCGTCGAGCTCCGACCGGGAGTGGGTCGTGAGACACCTGGCGGCGAACGGCTTGCTCGAGCGGTTTCAAGTCATCGCGTGCGCCGAGGACGCCGAGCGGACGAAACCCGCTCCCGACCTGTACGAAGCGGCATTGGCGGGGCTTGGCGTGTCGCCCTGCGGAGCCATCGCGTTCGAGGACTCCTCCCACGGCGTCGCGGCGGCCAAGGCGGCGGGGCTGTTCTGCGTCGCGGTCCCCAACAGCATCACGAGACATCTCCCCTTCCCGCATGCCGACCGGGTCCTGGAACGGCTCTCCGACGGTTCGCTCGACGATCTGGTCGAAGCGGCCGAGGTCTACTACCGTTCTCGCTGCAGCGGGGGGTAGCCGGCCGAGCCTTTGGCGGGGCGGAGGGTGGTTGACGAGTTCGGCCGATTCCGCTTACGATGGCCAGCGATTCCACGGATGAAGGGGGCGTCATGGTGCGATGTAGGGTGGTAGTTCTGCTTCTCCTCGCGCTCGGCCTCGCAGGGTACGGCGGATGGGCGGCCGATCTCTCCGGGGAGATCGGGGCGGAAGCGACGTTTGTTCCAGGGTTTACGACCGACCTGTGGGTCGATCTCGACTGGGACCTCGACGGTTGGAGCCTCGGAAGCCTGGCCGAGTTCACCTTCTTCCCCGGGGTCGATCTCAGCTGGACGGGGACGGTCGGGTCCTCCTTTGGCTGGATCGATGTCGGCGCGATCCTGAGCATCGACATCGTCCCGTTCGATTTCTCCGGTTTCGACGTCTATGCCGCGGTCGACCTCTTCGACGTCGAGCGGGACCGCTTCACCGCGTCGGCCGCGACGGAGCTGACCCTCGAGATCTACCCTCCATTCGGGGCGACGCTCGAGCTCGACCTCGATGCGGCGTACGGGATCCTCTCTGCCTGGGGCGGGGTCGATCTCGACATCCTGGCGTTCGGGTTGACGTCGTGGATCGGTGCACAGGTCCGCCTTCTGGACCTCGAGCTGGAGAACGGGAGCCTGACCGCCGATCTCGGGGGATGGATGTTTCTGATCCCGCTGGACAATGCGCGGTTCTGGCTTGACCTGGCGCTCAGCTTGGGTGCGGTTACGGTGTCGGCGGAGACGGACTTCAATGTTGTCCCGTTCGGGTTGGCCCAGCAGCAGATCGAGGTGGAGATCGGAATGGAACAGCTGTCGATCTACGTCTGGGAGAGCCTCACCGGGGGGGGAGACCTCACCGTCGGGATCGGCACCGTCTACGAACTGCCCTAGTCCGATTGCGATTCGGCGTCCTGCGTCGGCGCGGTGGGATGAAGGACCCGCGGTAGGACAGCCCGCGAGCCGTTCGCGCCCCGGACGATCTCGAACTCCATCCCGTACGCGCTTCGCAGGCTGTCCTCGGTTATCGCGACGTCCGGTTCTCCGCGCACGACCGCCGCGCCGTCGACGAGAAACATCACCTCGTCCGCGTAGAGGAGCGCGTTGTTCGGGTGGTGCGAGGTGACGACGAACGAGAATCCCTCGTCGGCGAGCTGCCTGACGACGCTGAGGACGTCGTGCTGATGATGCGGGTCGAGGTGGGCGGTCGGTTCGTCCATCAGCAGGCATCCGGCGCCCTGAGCGAGTCCCCGCGCGATCAGGACGAGCTGTCGCTCGCCCCCGCTGATTCCGGTGTACGGCCGATCGTGAAGGCCGGTCACGCCGACGGCGTTCAGCGCGCGCGCAACCGCCTGTCGATCCTTTCTCCCCGGGCGTTCGAACAGTCCGAGGTGCGGAGCACGCCCCATGAGAACGGCCTGTCCGACGGTGTACGAGAAGACCGGCTCGTGGAGTTGTGGAACGACGCCGATCCGGCACGCGCGCTCGCGAGGGCCGAGGTCGGTCAATCGGATTCCGTCGATGAGGACCCGGCCCGTCCGTGGCGTGCGCAGGCCGCTGAGGCATTCGAGCAGCGTCGTCTTCCCCGACCCGTTCGCCCCGAGGACGAACAGCGTGTGTCCCGGCTCGACGTCGAGCGAGACGTCGGTCAAGACATCGTGCCCGACGCGATAGGCGTAGCGGATCGACTCGGCGACGAGGCTCATCGCGTCTCCCCCCGCGCTCGCAGGAATCGTAGGAACAAGAGAAAGAACGCCGGGACCCCGATCAGCCCGGTGAGGATGCCGAGAGGGATCTCGCTCGGGAGCGCGGTCCGGGCGATCGTGTCGAGGACCAGAAGCGTCCCTGCGCCGATCGCAGCCGACGCGGGGATCAAGGCCTTGTGATCGGGGCCGACCCACGCACGGGCGACGTGAGGGACAACCAGGCCGATCCACCCGATCATCCCGCCGACCGCGACGGACGCCGCGACCATCACCGTTCCGACGACGATCACCGCCATCCGAAAGGGCCGGATTCTTACGCCGAGGGAGGTCGCCTCGGTGTCGGAGAGCGTCAGCAGGTTCAGCCGCCAGCGAATCAGGAGGAAGAAGGATAGGCCGAGACCGGTCAGGACCAGCAGGGGCGGCAGGATCGACCATCGGCTGCCGCCCAGCCCGCCGAGGAGCCAGTAGGTGATCGTGGGGAGGTTGCCCAGCGGGTCCGCGACGTACTTGATCAAACCGAGCAGCGCGTTGAACAGCGCGCTGACGAGGATCCCTCCGATGACGATGACGAGCGTCGTGGCGCCGAATCGCCAGCCGATCAAGGCGACCAATCCGACGGCGGCCAACGCAAACGCGAACGCCGATCCTTGGACGGCCGCGGCACCGGCGGAGACCAGGAGGGCCAGAGAGGTGCCGAACGCCGCCCCGGAGCTGATCCCGAGGATCCGCGAGTCGACGAGCGGATTGCGGAACAGCCCTTGCAACGCGGCGCCGCACACCGCGAGGTTCGTCCCGATGCAGGCCGCCGCGAGGGCGCGCGGCAGGCGGACCCGCAGGATCAGCGACCGAAGGATGTCCGGGACGTCCCCGAGCCCGAACAACGCGCGAAATGCGTCGTCCGGACGTACCCCGTACCGGCCGATCAGCAGCGCCGCAAGGAAGAGGACCGGCGGGACGAGAATCAGGATCCACACAGCCCGCCGCGGCGCCGCGCTCATCGGCCGATCAGCAGCTCCCGTTCCTCGTCGGTGAGATCGTATCCGTAGTACAGGGAGTAGAAGCGGTCGATTTCGGCTGCGAGATCGATTCGGACGAGGTCCGGATAGAATCGACTCGCCATCCAGGCGACGCCGAGGAGGGACTCGGGGACCGGAGTGTCCATCGGCGCGATCACTCGGGGCATCCGGTGGACCCGGCCGTCCTGCACGGCGCGGATCGTTGCCCAGTCCGGACTCTCGAGGATGTCGCTCGGCTGAACGGGTCCGTACGGCGGGATGACGATCACGTTGGGATTCCACAGCAGGATCTGCTCGAGGTTCACCTCGTTCCAGTAGCCGGCCAGCTCCTTCGTGACCGAAACGCCGCCCGCCGCCTCGATCAGGAACGTCTGGTACATCTCCCCGCTCGCCGCCTGGAGCGGGTTGGTTCCCAGGAAGAGGACACGGACCCGATCCTCCGGAGTGACCGAGCCGACGTCCGTGGCGACCGCGGCGAGGAGACGATTGTAGTCCTCGATGAAGGCATTCGCCCGATCGAGCGCGGTGCCGCCGAGCGCCGTACCGGTCAGCAAGACGGCCTCCACGAGGGCGTCGGGGGTCTCGACGAGGTACCGGATCACCGGGACGCCAAGCTCGGTCATCTGGTCAGCGAAGGCGCCGTGCCGCGACCCGTCGACGAGGACCAGCTGCGCGTCGCGGGCGACCACCTCCTCGACGTTCGGGTCGCCGAACGCGAGGATCTCCTCCAATCGCGGCTCGAGGCGAAGCATCGACGCCGACGCCTGGCCGATCCCCTTGACGCCGATGTACCAAGCCATCACAAGGCTCTCGGAGGCGCCGAGCGTGTAGACGTAGAAGGTGCCCGCGCCGTAGACGCTGACCAGGCGCTGGACGGGCTGCGGGATCCGAACGCTCGCTCCGGTTTGATCGACCACCTCGACGATCTCGTCGGCGACGGCGGCTCCCGCCAGTCCCGCCATGAGGACCGTGACCATCAACGCGCAAAGAACCCTGCTCATTCGTTCTCCTTTCCTTCGGCAATGCGTTGTTCGTTCTCTTCCAGCCATCGGATCGTGGCTTCGACCTGATTCCGGCGGTACGAAGAGGCCAGCGCTCCAAGCAGCGCGTCGTCGGTCCTCAAATGCGGGCGGCGGTGCATGTGCTCTTGGAGTTCCCGGAGGACCGCGATCTGTGCCCTGATGACCTCGGGGAGGCGTTCCGGCGCGAGCCGGCGAAGGAAGTAGAGCTTCGCGAGGAACTCGACGCGGATCCGCCGGACGTGGCGAACCGGGGACGCGGCCCAGCTCCAGAATGCGGACCGCCCTTTCTCCGTGATGTGATAAACCGTGCGTGACGGGCCCGTGGCGCCGGCCTCGACTGACGCGTCGACCCATCCTTCCTCCTCGAGCCGGTGCAGGACCTGATACAGCTGGCTCGAGGCGATCCGCCAGAAGGCACCCAGTCCCGCGGACAGGCGATCACGAAGCTCGTAGCCGTGCGCCGGGGACTCGACGAGGAAGCCCAGCAGCGCGAATTCGACGGCGAGACCTCGCGACCGACGGGAGTATTCCATAATGGAATAATCTACCAAATGCACACTATCGAAACCAGCGCCGACCCGCGTATCGGCCGCGGAAAAGGCGATGGGAGCACGCGCTACGTTGCGCCGCCGAGTTCGACGATGCGGGCAGCGACCTTCGTGTCGAGCTCGAGGAACGCGAACGTCGATCGGCCGTGGGTCGGGACGACAGCGCCCGGATTGATGAACAGACGGTTGTTCCACCGCTTGACGACCGGAACGTGGAAGTGACCGAAGACGACGATCTCGGCATCGGGCAGCTGCGACGCCATCGCCTCGTAGAACAGCGCCATCTCGGGGGCGTCATAGCCCAGGCCGATGTAGCGGTTCTGGAGTGCGTGAGGCTGATGCCCGTGCTTCAATCCGATCGCATGGCCGTCCAGACACAAGGTCACGCGGTCAGGGAGCACGCGCGCGACCTCCGGGGGGTCCATGTTTCCGGCGACGGCCGTCGTTGGGGCGATCCGCTGGAGCAACTCCAGGACGTCGGCGGACACGAGGTCCCCGGCGTGGAAGATCACATCGACCCCGCGCAGCTGGTGGAGGAGCGTCTCGGGCAAGCGGGCGAGCGAGGTCGGGACGTGCGTGTCGGAGACCAGGCCGATCTTCAAGATGCCGTTTCCTTTCCGATTGGCCTTTCCGTACGAGTGGCCATCACGTGCTCCAAGACTAGAGGAGCAGAAGGAGCGCGACGGTCAGCACGACGACGAACATGATCGCGACGGTCGTGATGGGGAACGGGTCTCGCTCCAGCCGTGACAACGGCGAACGGCACCCCTCGAAGACGCACGTCCGGACGGCGGAGCGGAGCAGCAGCTCCTTGTCGCGGCCGACGCCCACGATGGCGCGGTCGCCGACGAAGATGACGGGGAAGTTCGTCGGGAAGATCCCGTACTCCGCCGACAGCGTCCACATCAGGTCGGATGCCCCGGGATCCGCCTCCTCGACGTACGTGACGTAGAGCTCCGGGTAGAGCGCGATCAGCTCGTCGAGGACCTCGTCCATGTGGCGGCAATCGTTGCATTCCTTGCTGTAGAAGACGACGACGTCCGGCCGCTCCTCCGCTGCGGCGAGGCCGGCCGAGACGACGATGCCGACGATGACGGCCAGCCCGGCACTCCGCGATCGCCATCGGTCGTTCATCGCCCCACCTCGCGTCGATGATGCCCCAAGACCGCTTGCCCGGGCAACCGACTACGCTCGAGGTCCGTCCTCGATCCGACGGGACGGCGGCCGACGCAGCTGCCGCCGGAGGTCCGGGACGGCCTCCTCGGCCGCGCGTTCGCCGGCCTCGATCGCCTCCTTCGCCTGCAGGTAGCTCATGATCGACATCGAGAGTTCCGGGCGGATGAGGAGATCGGGAGGATGGGACGCCAGCTTCTGGCGGAGGATCTCCTGAACGAGGATCGAAATCGATTGGTTGAGGATGCTGTATAGCCCGGGCAAGGGCCGCACCGGCTTCTCGGGGAACAGCGATTCGAGCAGCTCGGTCAGGCTGTTGGGGATCCACGCCTGGTGGGTGAGCCCCTCGTGGAGCTGGTCCCCGATCCGATTCCACACGTTTCGTCCCCCTTGCGTCGTGGGAATCGGCGTCGGGGTGATGTCCACGGCGATGACGAACTCAGCGCCGAGATTGCGGCAGATCCGAACCGGAACCGGCTCGACCAGACCGCCGTCGATGAGAAGCCTCTCGCCCCGCCGGACCGGGTGGAAGATGCCGGGGATCGCGGTCGATGCCTGGACGGCATCGACGAGCGGCCCTTCGCGGAGGATCACCGTCTCACCGGTGTCAATGTCGCACGCCACCGCCGCGTACGGAATCGGCAGCTCCTCGATCCGGGTGTCCCCGAGGACGGCGGTCAGGATCTTGCGCAGTTCGTTCCCGGAGCTGAGGCCGGCCCGGGGGAACGTCGGTAAGAAACTGCGGAGGATCCTCTGGACGTCGGTCATCAGCCATTCGCGCTCGACCTGCTCGGTCGGAACTCCCGCCGCGTAGGCGGCCCCGACCAGCGCGCCGATGCTCGATCCCGCGACGAAGGAGATGGGAATCCGCTCGCGCTCGAGGACGTTCAACACGCCTGTGTGGGCCGCACCCCGGGCTCCGCCCGAACCGAGTGCAAGACCCATCTTCAAGTCACTGGGGAAGGCCTCCTGTTGCATGCGATGATCGTATCGGATCGACCGTTGCGGAGAAACCCTCCGGCCTGTCGTGATCCTTGGGTGTCGGTCGAACGGTCAGTCGATTCGCTGGATCCGAAAGGTGACCGGCCGCAGCCCGTCGGAGCAGCAGGTGAATTCGGTGCCCGGCGTGGGGTTCGCACCCATCATCGTCAGCGCGACGACCTTGCGGATGTCGGACCACGCCCAGTCGCAGAAGCCGTCCGGCTTCGTGCCGAACGGTCCTTCGATCTCGAACGTCTGTCCTTCCTCGAACATGGGGCAGATCTCCGCCTCGCCGCGCAGATGTGGCAGGTACCGGTCGATGATGTCCTGGTGGAACGCCTTCTTGATCACGGTGACGCGCGCTCTCGTCATGGCCCCCTCCTTGTGGGGGAGTGTAACGATCCGCGCCGCCCTTTGCTCGGATCTTCCTGGCTCGCGGCGAACGCCCGTCGCCGACCGATTGCGAAACGAGGGTGAATCGTTGACGCTGTGCGCGCGATGAGCGGAAGGAGTCGAGACGGCATGACGAAAGAGCGGGGTTCCGACGCACGCGTGACGTTGCGCGAGATCACCAGCAAGACGGTGAGAACGATCTGCAAGCTGAGCGACACGCTTCCCGAGACCCAGGCGGGGATGGTCGCGCCGAACGCAGTGTCGATCGCCGACGCCCACTTCGCGGAGCACGCTTGGTTCCGAGCGATCTACACCGATGAGATGCCGATCGGTTTCGTCATGCTCTGGGACGATCCGGACAAGGGGGAGTACTCCCTCTGGTGGCTGATGATCGCCGCGGAGCATCAACGGAAGGGGTACGGTCGGAGGGCGATCGAGGGGCTCGTCGAGTACGTGAAGTCGGGCCTGGACGCGACCGAACTGCGGGCGAGCCACGTCCCGATCGAAGGCGGTCCGGGCGAGTTCTACGGCAAGCTCGGATTCGAGGAGACCGGGCAGATCGTGCACGGCGAGCGCGTCATCCGCCTGCCGCTGACGTAACGTTCGCGCCCGGTCCGCCCCGCGGAGCCGCCTATCCGCGGAGGATGAAAGCGAGAGCCCGCAGGGCTTCGAAGAAGTCATCGCTTTCGAACCGCACGGTCGTCGAATCCGTGAGCGCAGCGCCGGGATAGAACGAGCCGGCGTACGCATCCACGTGACGGCGGAATGCGATCTCGAGCGAGATCTGATCCGGGAGATCGATCCGGCGCCCCGACCGATCGCCGGTCAGTGCCGTTTCGGCCGCCTCGCGGATCCGCTCGCAGGCGAGCTGCGGGTGGATCGAGATCGTCGACCCGCCGATGCCCCGTTTCACCGGAACGGTGGTGATCTTGGGGACGAGCCCCGCGGCTTCGGTACAGATCCCCTCGTCGCCGGAGATCAGCACGGTGGGAACGTCGTAGGTCGCGGCGGCGTACGCAGCGAACGCGAATTCCGAAACGGCCCGCCCGTTCATGCGGATCTCGACGCATCGACCGGAGAACGTGTGCTCGAGCGGACTCGCCCCCGCGCCTGCCCGGGCGTGGTAGCCGATAAGCAGGGCGGCGTCGAAGCCTGCGTCGATCTCCTGCATCATCGACAGCGGGTGGCCGCTCCAGCCGCGGATCAACCGGACGCCCCTCGGAAGGGAGCTCGCGACGAGGTTCACCGCCCGATCGTGGGCATCCTTGACCCAGATCTCCTCGGCGCCGGCCGCGCGCGCGCCTTCGCAGGCCGCGGCAACCTCGGCGGTCATCTGTCGGCGAGCCGACTCGAATCCGGCCTTCTGGAGGTCCGCCTCATCCCACGTCGTGACCCCGGTGATCCCTTCGATGTCCGCGCTGACATAGACCTTCATCGTTTCTCTCCTCCCGCGATGGTTCGGACCACTTCCGTCGGCGTTTCCGGAAGCGCCTCGAGACTACCGATTGCGCGAGGCGGCGTCCAGATCGCGCTTCCGGACGGTACCGTCCGCCCGGTTGCACATCCGGACCGCGGCGGCTCTGGAAGCACGCCGGTCGCTCACGGCTCTGCCATCCGATACCAGTACGGGTACGCGAGAGCGAAGCCGAGCCGCTCGTAGAGCCGCAATGCAGGGTTGTTCCGACTGTGCGTCTGGAGGTAGGCCGTCCGCGCGCCGTGACGGCATGCCCACCGGACGATCGAGGCCACCACCGTGCCTCCGTGACCGCACCGGCGGCGGTCGGGGGCGGTGAACAGGTCGAACAGCCCGACGGCGTCCTCGACCAGGACGCCGAGCCCGCAGGACACCGACTCGCCGTCTTCGTCGATCTGCGCGAAGCACGACGATCCTTCCGCCGTTTCGACGATCCGCCGGTGCACCGCTCGGTCAGTTGGCTCGAGTCGATGCAGCCGATCGAACGTTGCGAGCCACTCGTCTCTTGGCACGTGGCGGACGGAACCCGGCCCCGGCGCCGGGCGTTGCATCGGGCGGCAGGTCAACACGAGCGAGCGGTCGAGCAGCCGATAGCCGACCCCCGCGAGCTGCCGATCGAGCGCCTCCGGTTGCGAGAACGGGGTCAGTCGGAAGATCGTCGGGAGCTCTCGTTCGGCGTACAGCGCTTCGCACTGGGCGATCTTCTCCGAGACCGGAAGCGTCGAGCCGAAGTGCGGATTGACGGAGTTGGCCCGTTTGGTGTACCCGTCGGCGAAGCGGAGGATCCAGCCGTCGAACTCGATCGTCTCGAGGCTCGGCCGCGCACGGAAGGCGAGCCGCTCCAGCCGTCGGTGTGCGGCGCGGGTGTGGTTCACGGCGCTTTGCGTCGCCGAAGCGAGAAGACGCGGGCCGCCAGGTTCCCGGTTCCGATGCCGACGACGAGCACCCGATGGCGGGGCTCGACCACGGTGCAGCGGACGGTCACGTCGAGGACGTCGTCGTATCCGGCGAGCGGGAAGGAGGCGTCGATCACCGATTCATCGTAGGAGGCCGCCCACCGGTCGAACAGCTCGCGGCGCGGTCGCGGGGGCGGCGTCATGCAGACCGGTCGATTCCGAGCGCCGCGCGCTCCCGCAGTAGGGCGACGGTCCGCCCGATCGGGAGGGCCTCGACGATCCTCCCGCCCCGCCCGGACATCGTGGTGGCGGCGAACAGCGCGTTGTAGATCGCTTCCTCGGTCGCCTCGATCACCGCCTCGAACAGCGCGGAGACGCGCTCGTTCGGTACCTCGTGCACCGTCGATTCCGCCGCGCGGCGCTCCGGCGTCCGGCGGACCGACTCCGCGACCGAGAACGCGATCGCGTAGTCCCCCGAGCCGTTGGTAAAGGTCGCGCCGGTTCGTGCCAGGCCGGCGAAGGTGCGACGAGCCAGACGGGTCAGATTTCGATCGGCAAGCGGCGCGTCGGTCGCGACGACGATCAGGATCGACCCCGCGTCTTCGGCGGACCCGGAGCTTCCTGCAAGATTGCTGGGTTCGAGGATCCGGCCGATCGGGACGTGGAGTACGCGGAGCGATCCGGGGAAGTTCGCCTGCACGAGGACCCCGATCGTATGGCGCTCCGACGGAGTGGGAAGGACGCGAGAGCTGGTCCCGATCCCTGCCTTCCATCCCATCGCCACCGTGCCGGTTCCCGCGCCGACGCAACCCTCTTCCACGGGATCGGGGGCAGCGATCTCGATCGCGCGGCGAGCGTCCTCCACGGTCAGGGCGCGCTCCTCGATCGCGTTCAGCTTCCCGTCGTTCGTCTCGCCGACGACCGGGTTGATCGAGACCGCTTTCTCATTGCTCGGTTGGGACAGCGTCCAGTCGAGAATCGCTTCGGCGGCGCGCGGGACAGCCAGCGTGTTGGTCAGCACGATCAGGGTCTCGATCTCGCCGAGCTCGACGATCTGCGTCGCCCCCATCATCTTCCCGTAACCGTTCGCAACGGCGAGTCCGGCGGGGACGCGATCTTGCAGAAGATTTCCGCAGTGCGGAAGGATCGCCGTGGCGCCGGTCCGAACGTCGGCGCCTTCGATCCGGGTGACCTGCCCGACGACGACGCCGGACACGTCGGTGATTGCGTTAAGCGGTCCCGGATCGAACGTTCCAGGAGCGATCCCGATCTCCCTCCCCCGAGGACGATGGGGCGATGGCTGCCGGCCTTTCTCTCGAACCACGGGAAGTCCTTCCTCCTTGCCGCGATTCTACGACTCGCGGGCTGTCGGGGCGACCCAAGCGGAATCGGGCTTGCCGGTTGACAGGTGGACGGGCCGCTGTAGGTTGGACCGGGTTGCTCCCCCGAGTCATCGCACGATGGCGTCTGCAATCCGCGACGTGGGTGGAGGATCACCCGCAGGGACGAGAAGGGAACAGCGGGGCGATGCTGGAAAGCAGTGAGGTTGTCGACCTGATCCTCACCGCCGGAATGCTGACGTTCTTCCTCTGGGACCGCGGACGCCTCGGCGCGTTCCCCGCGTTCGGGACCGTACTTGCTTTGCTCGTCTGTCTCTCATCCGCACTGCCTCTAACGGCCCCCGAGGGCTTCTTCTGGGCTGATGGGCCGAGCTCCTCGACCTCCTTGATCATGGCGGGTACGCGGCCAGCGGAGCCCTTCTGATGATCCGGTGGTCGTCTCGAAGTTCGACATCACCGCCACCGTCGAGGCCGAGACGGCGCTCCAGTCGGCACTTGAGGGAATGATCGAAGCGATCGGGCCGACCACCGAGATGCGCGACCCGTACACCGCCGGGCATCAGCGGCGGGTCACCGATCTGGCGGTGGCGATCGCCGAGGAGATGGAGCTTGAACCGCACCGGGTCGCGTACGACATCCTGAAGAGGGTGACTTCCCCCGGCCGATCGCGGCGATCGTGCTTCAGCACCGTGAGCGGATCGACGGCTCGGGGTATCCCCAGGGGCTCCGGGGAGGCGCACATCCTCGCCGTCGCGTCGATATTGTCGAAGCGGCCGCATCGCGCGGCCGCGGGGATCGAGGCTCCGCTCGACGAGATCGAGAAACAGCGAGGAATTCGCTGCGACGCCGTCGTCGTCGACGCGTGTCTGAACCTTCTCCGAAACGATCGATTCAGCTTTGAGGATGAGGCGCCCGATCGCGCGTAGGGGCGCGACCGCCGCGCTAGAGCTCCTCGATCTCCTGTGAGGCGACCGTCTCGTTATCCGCGGCGAAGGTGAAGCGGCCGCGGACCCGCTTCCCGCCGAGCACGAGCGGAAGCCAGTACCGGTCATCGTCCCACATTCGGTGGTACGGAATCCGATCGATCGGATACCACGCCGGCTCCATCTCGGCGCTCTCCTGCACCTTTCCCTCCCAACCGGCGGCGACGAAGAGGTGGACGTGGTGATCGAATGTTGGTTCGAACGGGAACGTGAACGTGATTGTGCCGGCGGAGCGAAGGGTATCCGGCGAGACAAGCACTCCCGCCTCCTCGCGGACCTCCCGGACGATGGTCCGGATCGGAGTCTCCCCGGCGAGGACCTTCCCGCCGAGGCCGTTCAGCTTCGTTTCGCCGAACCCACGCTTCTTCCGCCCGAGGAGCACCCGGGTGGCAGGCTCTCCATCGAGAAGGAAGCAGAGCGTCGCTTCGATCATGTCGGATTCGCCCCCTCGACGGGGATGGTACGAAGCAGGGTGCACCTGTGCACGCGCATCCGCACGCATCGAGGCGGTCGAATAGAATCGAAGCCGAGAGGACGGCGACGATGAAACGAAACGGGGCAAGAACGTGCGACCTTCTGGTGCAGGGGGGGCGGCTCATCCTCGGCGACGATGTTGTCCGGGCTGACGTGGCCGTCACCGGCGCGACCGTGGTGGCGGTCGGTTCGGATCTGGAAGCGAGCGCCGTGCGGACGATCGACGCGTCGAAAGCCTACGTCCTCCCGGGGATCGTCGACGTTCACAGCCACCCGGTCTATCTCGACGACCTGCACGGGTTGTCGGTGACCGCGGCCCATGGCGGGGTAACAACCCTCATTCACTACGCCTACGCGAAGCCGGGGGACAGCCTGGTGGAGACGATCCGCCGATTTCGCGAGGAGGGGGAACGCGTCTCCGTCCTCGACTTCGCGCTCCACGGTGGGTTGTTCGATCCGACACACCAGGCCGAGGAGATTCCCGATGCGGTCGGCGAGGGGGTCACCTCGTTCAAGATGTTCATGACCTACGCCAAGCTCGGCTGGATGACCGACGACTACCAGCTGATGCGGGCGTTCGACCTCATCGGGCGATGCGGCGGAATGGCAATGGTGCACGCGGAGAACGGCCTCGCCACCGACTACCTCGAGGACAAGGTTCTCGAGGAGGGGCGCGATCCGAGGGAGGCGTTCGTCGAGACGCGGCCGGCGGTTCTCGAAGCCGAGGCGATCCATCGTGCGATCGCGATCGCGCGGGTTGCGGGCTGCCCGCTGTACATCCCGCACATGACGGCGGCGCGAGGGATCGACGTCGTCGATGCGGCGCGGTCGAGCGGACAGCGCGTGTACGCGGAGACGTGCCCGCAGTACCTGGTCCTGACCCACGCCGACCTGCTGGCCCAGGGACCGCTGCTGAAGATCGGTCCGCCGCTACGCGAGGAGGCGGATCGGTCGGCGCTCTGGCGGGCTCTTTCGAACGGCTTGCTCGACACGGTCGCCAGCGACCACGCCCCCAAACCGAAGCGGATCGACGACGACTTCTTCGAGGCACCATACGGCTCTCCGCAGGTCGAGACGATGCTGGCCCTCGTGCACGACGAGGGGGTCCGCAACGGGCGAATCGACTGGCCTCGTTTGGCGCGGGTTCTCTGTGAGAACCCAGCGCGGATCTTCGGGCTCTACCCGAAAAAGGGGGTGATTCGACCGGGCAGCGACGCCGACTTGGTGATCTTCGATCCTTCGGCGGAGTGGACCATCCGCCGGTCGAATCAGCACTCGAACGCGCCGTACACGCCGTACGAAGGTCGAGCGTGCGTCGGCAAGCCGATCACCTCGATCCAGCGAGGGGAGGTTGTCATCGACGACGGCGAGCTCGTCGCCCGACCCGGTTCCGGTCGGTTTCATCCGACAGCCGCCGGACGGGCGGAGCTGCGCGATCTGGTATAGCGGGTCGGAGACCGTCGTCCACGAGGGGAGGATGTAGAGGCTATCGAGCAAGGACGTGCTCCGGGCGGACCAGTTCAGCCTAGGCGAGATCGACGCGATCCTCGAGGAAGCGCGTCGATACGAGACAGCGCTCGCCGGCGGTGAACTGCTGGAGGAGATGAAGGGAAAGGTCCTGGCGACCCTCTTCTTCGAGCCGAGCACTCGAACGCGGCTGTCGTTCGAGGCGGCGATGCAGCGGCTCGGCGGGCGGGTTATCAGCGTCGCGGAGGCCAAGAGCTCGTCGGCAGCGAAGGGGGAATCCCTTCACGACACGATCCGGACCGTCGAGGGGTACACCGACGTCATCGTCCTTCGACATCCCCGGATCGGGGCCGCGAAGGAGGCCGCGCGGGCGACCGATGTGCCGGCGATCAACGCCGGCGACGGCGCGGGACAGCACCCGACACAGTCGCTGCTCGACCTGTACACGCTCGTGAAGGAGCAGGGGAAGGCCGACGGGCTGACGATCGCGTTGGCGGGCGATCTGAAGAACGGGCGGACGGTTCACTCTCTCGCCGATCTCCTGGCGAACTACGACGTCGAGTTCGTCTTCGCTTCCCCGAAGCCCCTCCGGATGCCGGAGAAGATCGTCGAACGCCTCCGCGCCAGGGGGATCTTGGTACGGGAAACCAAATCGTTGCCTGACGCGGTCGGAGCGAGCGACGTGCTGTACATGACCCGGATTCAGCGCGAGCGATTCGACGATCCGGGTGACTACGAGCGGCTCAAGGACGCT
>Ga0180433_10001681_pt1 | contig 36499 bp, 27 predicted proteins | sample SS_ome_8_FD_132980 | JGI IMG/M metagenome (GOLD analysis project Ga0180433, IMG submission 132980) | Hypersaline lake sediment archaeal communities from the Salton Sea, California, USA - SS_1_D_1 metaG | ecosystem: Environmental > Aquatic > Non-marine Saline and Alkaline > Hypersaline >... | reverse complement strand
TCCAGTCACGTGAGTGGCGAGGCATAAGTAAGCTCCTTTTTTGTTCGAATCTAAAGAGGCTATACTTATGCCTTTTTTTTTATCAAGGTCTTCCTTTCCCTAGAGACTTATGCAACACACCCATAACTTTCGTTATATTTATTGAATTGGTAATTAATAACCGCACTTACAGTATCCAATTTACAACTCCAACAAATTTTTAAAATAAAATAATTATAAAATAAAATAAATTTAATTACAATAATTTTCATTTATTATTAGGTGACAGTTTCCAAAAAACAACATATGAAACCCACCCTCCAATCCGACCAAAAAGGAGTCAACTCCCGAATAGTCGCGACCAAATCGGAGTTGCCTCCCTTTTGGTCGTGTTTAACCGCTTAATTGTTAGTAAAATGCGCAAGAATTTGCGCTCGATGGCTCAAAAGAGCAAAGGATAGTGGTCCCCACAGGAAGAGAGGCGGGTTTTTAACCCGTCCGATGACGAGGAGATCGCTAGGCGCAGCTATTTTGAGCCCCCCTGGAAGTTCCCAAGAGTGCAACAAACCAAACTAAATGCCTACTACCTTTTGGGGTATTTGATGCGAAGATGGCGGGTAACCGCTAGAGTTTTGACAATAGTCCGCTTCACAATTCCCAACTCCTCAAAGGTGAGCTGGCAATTGTCAAACTGCCCCTCGCGGGCCTTATCGCCAATGAGGCGGTCGACCATTTCGGTAAGGGACTCTTCGGAGACCTCGTCCATGGAGCGGGAGGCCGCTTCGATGGTATCGGCGATCATAATGATAGCCGACTCTTTTGAGCGGGGTTTGGGGCCGGGGTAGCGGAATTTGCTCTCATCGACGGCCTCGGTGTCCCCCCCCATCTGTTCGACTTGCTTGCAGTAGAAGTAGTAGACAAGAGTGGTGCCGTGGTGCTCGCGGATCACGTCGATAAAGCTCTCGGGGAGGCCGTGTTTGCGAGCTAAGGCCACGCCCTCGGGGACGTGGGCGATGATCACTTGGGTTGACTCGATGGGGGTGAGGAGTTGGTGGATGTTGAAGCCCCCCATTTGGTTCTCGGTGAAGTAGTGGGGGTTCATCAGTTTCCCAATGTCGTGATAGAGGGTGGAGACGCGGCAAAAGAGCCCTTTGGCCCCGATCGCCTGGGCGGCGGCTTCCGCTAGCGAGCCGACGACGAGGCAGTGTTGGTAGGTGCCGGGCGCCTCAAGGGAGAGTCTGCGGAGGAGCTCGTTGTTGGGATCCATGTACTCCATCAGGGTGATATCGGTCATGATGTGGAAGATCGACTCTAGGATGGGGAGAAAACCGACCACTAAGATCGCTGTGATCGTCATGAAGGTCAATGCACTGGCAATGTCGGTAAAGACCCCGACGTTCCAGAGGATATTTTCGACGAAATTGTACCCGATCAAGATGGGGATGGTGGCGAGCCACACCTTACCGCAGACGCCAAAGACCTCTTTTCTCTTGCGCAACTTTCGGGTGCTGATGATCGCCACGATGGCGGTGATGAAGTTGAGGACTAAGATCCGATTGTGATCAAAGGCGAGGGAAATCCCGATGATCACGCTGAGGAATACGGTCGTGAAGAGGGCGATCTCAGGACCAATCAAGATGGTGAGTAAGATAGCGGCAAATGGGGTGAAGAGGGGGTAGCGCACATCGTCGATCAGGTGAGTGACATTGTGGAGCAGCGCGTATTCGGTCACTTTGGCGACGACAAGGGTGAGAATCACAATGGTGGCAAAGAGGGCCAATTTTTTGGTCGAGTAGTAGAATTCTTTCTGGTTGGCGTGGAAGTAGAAGGCGCCGAGGGAGAGGATGATGAGGGCAAATATAAGGCTCCCTAGGATGGGCGTCGGACGCCAGAGGCTCTGCTTCTGCGAGAGGGTGCGCTTCATCCCCTGCATCATGTCGATATGGCGTTTTGTCACCCGTTGCCCCTGGTCGATAATCGGCGAGCCCGCCTTGACACGGGAGTACTTGTTGGGGATCTTGGCAAAAATGAACTCGCGCACCGACTGCTCTTCATATGAGTCGACCTCGAGCATCCACCCAAATTGGGCAAAGTGGTCGACGACAGAGCGGACGGCGTCGGGGGTGAGCGCCCCCTCAGTGACAGCTTGGCGGGAGAGCTTGCGCCAGTACTCGGGAGGAAGAGCGAGGGCTTCCCCTGTTTCAGCGGAATAGATAGCCTGGAAGGTGGCGACGTTAAAGCCCATCTCTCGCAGCTTCTGCAAGGTGATGGGATCGGTAAAATGGGTGAGGCGCATGAACTCTTCCACCCCATCGACGGCGTTGTAGAGGGCGTCAAATCCCCCACTTTCGATCGTCGAGCGCCATTTTGGGTCGGAGAGGATCTCTTTTTCAAACTCGCGCCGTTTCTCTTGAAGTGTGCCAATATTGAGTCTGTAGATCGATCCGATTGTGCCGGTCGCCTTTTCCTTGAGCTTGGTTGTCGCCTCTTCGTCGAGAAATTCAAAATCGGTTTGGGCCACAACGTAGCGGGGTGCGATAGAATCGGGTTCTAGCACTTCAATGCGCACCTCCCTAAAATGTAGGAACGTGGCCATAGATAAGAGAAGGATCAAGGCGATCAGCAGTCTCACGCCCCGGTCGTTCTCTCGTAGATAGAGGCGCCACTTGGGCGTCTCTTTGGGTTTAGTCTCTTCCTCAGCCATAGCCGATACCGAGTGTTATCCTCCCTTTACTCCCCTCAGTTTAACCTGCTTACGCCTTTAGGGGCAATCTTACCTTGCAAGAATTTGTCAGCACGTGGAAAATTGGGGCTATGTCGTACCAAAATATCGCCCGAAAATGGCGCCCCCAACGCTTCGACCAAGTCATCGGTCAAGACCCCATCGTTCACACCCTGCTCAATGCCCTCAAGAGAGAGCGCGTCGGCGCAGCCTACCTCTTTGCCGGCCTCCGGGGCACGGGAAAGACATCGCTCGCCCGCCTTTTGGCCAAAGCCCTCAACTGCGAAAACCCCGACCCAAGTGGCGAGCCGTGCAACCATTGCACATCGTGCCAAGAGATCACCAAAGGGCACTCACTCGATGTGATCGAGGTCGACGGGGCCTCCAATCGGGGGATCGACGACATCCGCAACCTCAACGAGAGCGTCAGCTACAGCCCCAGCCACGGGCGGTACAAAATCTACATCATCGACGAGGTCCACATGTTGACCAAGGAGGCCTTCAACGCCCTCCTAAAAACGCTCGAAGAGCCCCCCGCTCAGGTGAAATTCTTCTTTGCCACCACCGAGCCCCACAAAGTTCTCCCCACTATCTTGAGCCGCACCCAGCGCTTTGACCTATCCCGCATCAGCGATCAAGCGATCATCAACATGCTCAAGACCATCGCCCAAGATCTCAATGCAACGATCGACGAGGGGGCCCTCAGTCTGATTGCCCGTCTCTCTGAGGGGTCGCTGCGCGATGCCCAATCCCTCCTCGATCAGATCCACCTCACCTCAACCGATAAGATCACAGAAAAGAGCGTCCACACCCTGCTCGGCCTCCCCTCACTTGAGCCCTTTTTTGCCATCGACGAAGCGATTACTAAACGGGATGTGAAGCAAGCCTTTGACCTCGCCCGTCAGTTCTACAACACCGGCTACGACCTCAACCACTTCATCCAATCCCTCGCCGAGCACTACAAAACCCATCTCACGATCAAGCTAGGGGGGCAAGAGCCCCACCTGAGCCCTGAGCAAAGTGCCCGCTACCAGAAGGGGAGCGGCCAATTCAAGCAAACTCAGCTCCTTACCATTCTCGACTACCTCTTTAAAACCCTCACCGAGCTTCAGAAAAAGCCCATCACCCGCCTCGAGCTCGAGATGATTCTCCTCCACCTGACAAAGGGAGGGCAAGGGGACACACTTGCAGAGCTCGTGACCCGGCTCGAGGAGATGGAAGAGCGCCTCTCAAAACCTAAGCCTCAGCCAGCGCCCTCTCCCAAACCAGCGCCAGTTGTGGCCGCTCCCAAACCACAACCTATCACGCCGCCCCCTCCAAAGGTGGAGCCCGCTCCCCTTCAAGAGGCCCCCCTCCCCCTCGATAAACCGGTCAATAGTGCGCCGCCTGCCCCCAAGCCAGCGGCTCCCCCAGCCTCACCTCCCAAGCCCATCTCCAACGATGAGCGGACGCAGGTGAAGATGGAAACTCTCCTCCGCTTTGCCGGAGTTGAGCTCAACGGCTCCGTGACAAAATAGGTGAAAATTAACAGAATTTCTGATACCATTAACGGCAAAAAGGAGTCTTTTTATGGGCAGCGGATTGTCAAAAATGAGAAAACAGGCACAGATGTTCGAAGAGCAGATGAAAAAGCTGCAAAACGAACTGGCCGAAATGCGGGTTGAAGGGGTTTCAAGTCAGGAACTTGTTAAAGTCACAATTAGTGGAGAGAAGGATGTGCTCGACATCTCGATCAACCCTGAAACACTCAGCGATGGTGAAGGGTTGCAAGATCTCATCTTAGAGGCTTTTGCCGATGCGCACAAGAAGCTCGACGAGAAATCTCAAGGGATGGGGATGGGCGGCCTCCCTTTCTAGAAAGATTGAATAGCCTGAACTATTTCATAGATATAGCGGGGCTGGCAGGAAAACTGCCTCAGCCCCAATTTTAGCAGCAGCTTTAAGGCCTCTGTATCAGAGGCCATCTCTCCACACACACAGACTGGCGTCTCCCCCGCACTTTTGATCACAAACTCAAGAAGACGAATGATGCTGGTGTGGTCACACCGCAGAATTTCACTCACGTTCGCATTCATACGGTCTGTCGCCAATGTGTATTGAACGAGGTCATTGGTTCCAATCGAGAGAAAATCAGACTGCGCCGCAATCAAATCAGCGGTAAGAGCCGCTGAGGGCGTCTCAATCATCGCCCCAATCTCGGGAAGGCGCATCAGGGGCACCCCCTCCTCTTTCAGACTCTCAAACTCCTTTTCGATAAAGCGTTTGGTCGTCTTCACCTCTTCGATATCGGTGATCATCGGGATGAGAATCTTGAGGCGTCCCTTGACAGAAGCTCTGAGAAAGGCTCTCACTTGGCGGGAGAAAATCTCGGGATGGCGCATGAGAAAGCGGATACCGCGGCACCCCAGAGCGGGGTTGGGCTCATCACTAAGGAGGTTGCGTCCTTTGTCACCCCCAACATCAAAGAGACGGAAGACGATGGGACGCCCCTTCATCCGCTGTATCACTTCGAGATAGAGACCAAGCTGCATCTCCTCAGATATTTGGAAGATCTCTTGCTTGGGAAAGAGAAACTCGGTCCTAAAGAGACCCACACCTTCCGCGACAGTCTTTTCAAACTGGTCGAGATCGCTGAGGGTCTCAATGTTGGCAAAAACTTGGACATCAGCGCCCCCCTTTGTCTGCACTTTGACAGACTCACTGACAGGTGATGGGTCCCCCTCCAGGACGAAATTGCGGTAAAACTCCTGTCTCTCAGCGGTTGGGTTGACGTAGATATCCCCTTGGTAGGCATCGATGATCACAAGGGCCCCTTGATGCCCCTCTAGTGCGGCGACATCGATATGGGAGACCATGGGGATCCCTTTCCCTTTTGCGATAAGGGCTGCGTGGGAGGTCTCACCCCCAATTTGTGAGACGAGGCCGCCGATCTGATGCTCGATCACCTCAGCGGTATCGGATGGGGCGAGCTCTTTGCCCACAATGATCGCCCCCTCAATAGCCGCTTGAGGAATGCGATCTTGAGTGCGTCGGCTTAAATTGCGCATCACGCGGTCGGAGAGATCTTTCACATCGCAAAGGCGCTGGCGAAAAAACTGATCTTTGATCTTGAGAAACTCCTCCTCATAATCGGCAATCACTCTGTAGAAAATAGATTCTGTGTTTTGGAGGTGGTCCCGAATTTTTTCCTCCACAGATGTTGTGAGGAAGGGATCTTCGAGCATTTGAATGTGGGTGTCGATGATAGAGGCCGCTTCATCGGACCCCTCCGACTCTAAGAAAGCTTGGAGGCGCTCTAAGTCGGTGCGCGAGGCGGCAATGGCCCGCCTAAACCGTTGAATCTCACCATCAACTTCATCTGGAGAGATAGAAAATTTGGGGACCGAGAGGGCCTTTTTTTGCATGAGGTAGAGAGGGCCCATCGCCACGCCGCGGCTGATCGGAATCCCTTTTAGGTGCTTCTCTTCAAGAGTGGATTGACTCATGTGAGCGCCTTCCTCGTGCGGGGGTGATGCACCTGTTGCTTTGCGATCGCATCGAGGAGCTTCACGTTAAACTCTTTGGCCGAATTGTACCCCATCAACTTCAATCGGTAGTTGAGGACGATTGTTTCAAGCAATAGCACGACGTCGCGCCCAGGTTTGAGGGGAAGGACATGAAAGGGGACTTTGAGCCCCAAGATGTCGAGATACTTCTCTTCAAGACCTACCCTGTCGTAGAAGTGATCGTCATCCCACTCTTCGAGTTTCACAATCATATCGATCCGCTTATTTTCACTAATGCACACAGCACCATACAGATGTGCGACGTTGATGATGCCGATTCCCCGAATTTCAAGCAAGTGACGTGTGAGATCGGGCCCAGAGCCCTCTAGGTAGGAGCCCTCTTTCTTTTTCACTTTGACGACATCGTCGGAGATCAATCGGTGTCCCCGCTCAATTAAGCCAAGGGCCGTTTCACTCTTTCCAACCGATGAGTCGCCCTGAATCAACACACCGACACCAAAGGCCTCAACCAAAGTGCCGTGGTAAGAGACCACGGGAGAGAACTCCTCGGCCAAGATCACCGTGATTTGACTTTGCAGAGCCATCGTGGGCTGAGAGGAGCGGAAAAGGGCGATGTCGCGTAAGGTGCACAGCTCGACGAGCTCTTTGGGGGGACGCAAGCGGCGCGCCACAATGAGAGCGGGCACCTGCTTAGAGAGGATCCCCTTGAGGCGATTGAGGCGCATCTTTGGCTCGAGCTCGCGCAGATACTCAATCTCTACCCGGCCAAAAATCAAGATCCGCCGAGGGGAATAACTCCGCAAATACCCCGCTAAATTCAATCCGGGACGGTAAACTTCGGGAACCCGAATCCGCTTTTTCATCCCCCCATGTCCTGCCACAAGAGTGAGCTGGAGATTCTCCTTGTTCCCTTTGAAGAACTCCTCTATAGTGACCCTCGACTGTCCGTGACTCTTTTTGTTCATCATGACCCCCAAGCCTATAGAAGAGAGGGATTCTGCGCACTAAATTTTTTTTAAATTAACTTGGAACTGTATTCGGTTTTTAATATAATTAAATTAGGAAGATAATTACTATTAACTCATATGTCTTATACTAAAGTTGTTATTATTGGCGGTGGTTTTGGCGGACTGCAGGTGGCAAAAAAACTTAAAAAAGCCCCTGTTGAGATCTTTATGGTCGATAAAACCAACCATCACCTATTCCAACCCCTTCTCTATCAGGTGGCTAGTGCGGCTCTCTCTCCAGCAGACATCGCTGTCCCCCTCCGTGAAATTCTCCGCTCACAAGACCATACGTCTGTCATTATGGGAGAGGTTGTCGATATCGATAAAGAGAAGCACCTCATCACGTTAGGGAATGGAGATACCCTGAACTACGACTACCTCGTTCTCGCCGTGGGGGCTCGCCACTCTTACTTTGGCAATGACCAATGGGAAAAAGATGCCCCAGGTCTTAAAACGATCGATGACGCCCTCAATATCCGCGAGCGCATCTTGGTCTCCTTTGAAAAGGCTGAAAGAGATGATAGCGTGAGCGAAGCGGGCAAGTACCTCAACTTTATCATTATAGGGGCTGGCCCCACCGGTGTGGAGATGGCAGGCGCTATTGCCGAGATCGCCCAGCACACCATGTTCAAAAACTTCCGGAGAATCAAACCTGAAAAGTCGAAAATCTTTCTTATCGATGCCGCCGACAGAGTCCTCCCCTCCTACCCTAAATCCCTATCGGCTCGCGCTCAGAAAGATTTAGAAAAGCTCGGTGTCAAAGTGATGACCTCGACCATGGTGACCGATGTCACAAGTGAAGGGGTCCAAATAGGGGACAAATTCATCGAAGGAAAGAACGTGATTTGGGCTGCGGGCAATCAAGCCTCTCCCCTCCTGCGCAAACTCGACGTCCCCCTTGACCGTCAAGGGCGCGTTCTCGTGGAAGAGGACCTGACGATCCCCGATCACCCCGAAATCTTTGTCATCGGCGATGCCGCCGCTCTCAAAGATAAAAAGGGGAATCTTCTCCCTGGGATTGCCCCCGTGGCGATCCAAATGGGGCAGTACGTCTCAAAGGTGATCCGCAAGGAGCGGCCTAAATCTAAACGCCGCCCTTTTAAGTACTTTGATAAGGGGAGCTTAGCGACCATTGGAAAGCTCAAAGCGGTTGGTTACTCGGGCAAAATCCTCTTTAAGGGGTTCATTGCCTGGCTCGCTTGGGGAGTGCTCCACATTGCCTACCTCATCGGTTTCCGCAACCGCTTTTCGGTGATGCTCAACTGGTTCTTCCACTATGTCACTGGCATACGGGGTGCCCGCTTGATCAACCGCTCGATCGACGAAGAGCTCAAAAAGTCCAAGCCCACCCGCCTCAACCGTTAATCACAATATGTGTCTCGTCTTTAGTGTGATCCAATAGCTCGCTTTTTAAAGAGGTAGGAGACCGATAACTCGTCAATATCTTACCGTAATCATTGACGTAGGATGTGCGGATAACCTGTGGAAGCAAAGCTTCAATGCACTGAGCGATCGATTTGTGCCCATTCATGGCTATAGTAGCCTCTACTTCTTGTTTAATTTTTTCAGTAATCTGAAGAAAAAATGCTTTCTCAAACACCATCTGAAATTTTGTGATTTGATCCTTAGTTCTTTTCAATTGATGCAACTTGCCGGAGTTTGCAGATGCAATATCTATCCTCAACGGCCCAACATCGATGTTCTCTGGCAACAATTCAATCACCTCCAATGCTTGATTGAGCCCCTTTCTCTGTTCCAAGTATTTCTTTTTGATCGCCTTGATCCTTGCAATTTTATCATTTTCAGTGATTCCCATTGATAGCTCTACTATTTCACCATCAGGAGCTTTTAAAGTGTGAGATTGGCTTTTGACTTGCATCCATATGAACTGATGAGAATTAATGAACTTTTCCACCTCTTCCAAATCTTTCTCGACAGCTGTTTTTAAATCGCTCGTGTTGTTTTCAATTAGGTCAAAGACGATTTGAGTCCCCTTTTGTAGCTTTTTGAATTGTAAAAGACAGCTTATATCCTGAAATTCTCTTTGCACTTGCTCTTTTCTTTGAGAAATGTGATTGAGAAAAGTATTAATTTCATTGAGATCACCAACTAAATTCTCGATTGAGTTTGCACTAGCCCAAGCACAATCTTTATTGTCATTCATTACTGCGTTGTAAGACCCTTGAGAAAAAGGAGATTTAACTGTCCCCCAATCTCCTTTTTCTAGCTGAGAAATACTTGTGAGAAGGTGTTTAAGAAACGCATTTGACAGTCGATCTACCTTATAAAATTGATCAAGATGCACCCCCAACTCTTGGACATCACTGTGATTTAAACGAGTGCCACTTTCAACAAGAAGAGTCAACAACTGATTATCTTTTTGCAACGGTGGGATCTTTTGAACAAGGTTATCATAAATCTTTTTTATATCTGAAATGTCTTTGATAGGGTGTTGATTTTGAATCTGTTGTAACATCTCATCAATTGGATTTTTGATGTTATTTGGCATCCCATTTTCTTCAAACCATTTATTAATTTTAGTAAGAGCTTCTTCAGCTAAACTAAAATAAGTATCAAAATGAATTTCTCCAAATTTATATGAGGAATTTGATAACTGGGGCCCATAACACACAGTTTGCGATGAAATTTTTTCGAATAACTCTACATAGTCATCTAGCAAAGACAAAATCAGAAACATTTGCTGATCAAATGAACGACGTAACTGAGCGTATTGCGCATCAATCACATGTGTTTTTCCATCAATAAAGCATATTTGCTTTTGTTGTTTCAAAATATCATCTAAAACATCCATTTCCTCAATGAGCTTTTCTATGGAGGTGTCGTCATTATCGTGTGGAATGTAGCTCAGCAGATTAAAACTTCTGAACTTATCTCTAATTACTCTCTTAACTTCATCAATTAGTTGCTGGGAATGGTTGAACTTAACAGAGATCCGATTTGCCAAATTTAAATGACTGTTCATAACAACAAAACACTCGTTAATCTCCTCAAAACACTGATTAATACGGGAATCTGCTCCTGTTATAATGTAGCTATCATAAAGCAAGTTGACGAGCTCAAGAGAAATGCACTTGTCTTGTTTTTGAATCTGTTTCAAAGTGGCTTTCAATAATTGATTGAGTACATCCTTAAGTGCCATTTCGAGCTCCTCTTTGGAGCTGATCATTTCGTCTGATATGATCCGAGCCGTATAAAAGTGTGCAGAAGAGGGAAAATTATATTGAGGTGTCAAGATCTTAGTAAGGGTATTCTTTTCCGTATAAAAATCGTCTCGAGCCCTCTCAAGTTGGTTGAGTAAAAATTCTTCTCTTTCAAGACGTTGTTTCACAGTTAGCATTGAGTGCATGATCGTCTTGAGATCTTTTAGAGAGTTGGAAATATTCACAGATGGATCGGGCTGTAGTTGATTAAGAAGTGATAAGGCTTCTTTAGGGTCTTTTTCATGACTCAATTTGTTGAGAACAGAGGAGTGGTCACACTGACTGTCAAAACTTTTCAATGCTTGTGCGCTTTTCTGAGCAATTTTTGCGAGTTGCGATTTGAACTGGCGAGTTAAAAGTTTATGCTCATTTTCATACCCTACTAAATTTTGCAATGAGTTGATTGTCTGGTCAAATACCGTTTGAGTCACAGATTCCATCTTTTCATGCCCCCGTACAACAATGGGACCAAGTCGAAAATCAAACCCATCTGTGAGTTGCGCAGAAGGAGTGAATTGATTCACTAGGGGTTTTTGTGTGTATGCATCGAACGCTAAAATTGTTTTATTGCCAAAGTCTAAAGTTGTTCGGCATCTCACTATTTCAAAGTTTAATCCGGAAAACTTAGAGTATCCCTTTTGATGATCGTGCATATTCCATTTGAATTTAGAAAATAGGATCATGGCTTTTTTGTGACACTTGAATAGAAGGGCAAAAACATCGGTTTCATTTGCACTCCCCACAAACTTCTGAGCAGCCCCTTTCACACCTAAAAGAGGGTAGGAGACCTCGAGCATCGATTTAAAAACTTCTAATGATAGCTCATTTCGAATGCTTAATTGGCCAATGAGATCCACTCTTTCATTCAAATCGGACTGTGAATAAAACGTCTGTGCAGCCTCTTCCAACTCTTTAATCGTTTCCTCTGTTGAGTCTTGTAAATAACCCACTATCTGCCCAAAAAAGTCTTGGAACTGATCTTTGTCACAAACTTTAATCATCGCTAGATCCTCCTTGATTGATGGCGCTACGTTAAGTTATTGTCAATTTATGTTCAAGAAAGCGCCCCTATTTCCTCACGCACTTACTGCCCTTTTAGGGAATGGTCTCGTGCTGATGGGCCCCTCTCTAATTCCCCTAGCCGTTGGAATTATATATTTATTTCGAAGAAGATTTTGGACGCTGATTCTGACGGGGATCTGCGCTTTTTTCTGGACTCACCTGGCTTTGCCAGTCGTTGTGGAAACGCAGCTGACTGGGATGGCCTATTTTAAACCGACATTTGTCAAAAAGAACGCCTCCCCATTTGGAATCAACACCCTCTATGCGGGCACAATCACTCACTTTTACGATGGGGAGAGGCTGCTGAAGAATCTCCCCTGCTACATCTACAGACCCTTGTATGGCAATCACCCCAAAGCCGATACGGACTACATCCTCGAGGGGCGGCTTATCCCAAAGGGACGGACCCACTTTGTCTTCAAACCCAAAAAATGGAAGAAGGTGAAGCGGACCCATCGCTTGGCGCAGATGCGCTATGACTGGAAGAAAAATGTCCGCCTCTACCTGAAGCGCCACGTGAAGGATCGGAAGGCCTTTGATCTTCTCACCTCACTCGCGACGGGCGATTTGGAGGACCGCTCGCTCAAGTTTGAGTTTGGACGGCTCAGTCTCAACCACATCCTCGCCGTCTCGGGTTTCCACTTCTCCCTTCTCGCCCTCTTTCTCTACATCCTTTTTGCCCGGTTTCTCCCTATCAAGAGCAGCTCGATTGTCCTCCTCGCCCTACTGACACTCTTCTTTGTCTACATGGGCCCCACCCCTTCGATCTCTCGCGCATGGATCGGGCTCGCCCTCCCCTTGATCGGGCGCCTTTTTGGGCGGGAGTGCTCTCCCCTCAATGCCCTCTCGTTTGGGTGCCTCTTCTCCCTCGCCATCAACCCCCTGATCACGACTCACCTCGGCTTTGCTCTGAGTTATCTTGCCACGTGGGGGCTCATCTCCTTCACCCCCGATATGGAGCGCCTCATCAACCCCCTTCTACCCACAAGGCGGCGGGATGAGGCGCTCAAACTCTCCTTTGTCGATAAGCACCTCTACCTCATTGCCACCTTCTTGCGAAAAACCCTGGCGATCAACGCCGCCGTCACACTCACCACCCTCCCCTTGATCCTCTTTATGTTCGGAAAATTCCCCTACATCGGGATTGTCTATAATCTTTTTTACCCATTGGCTGTCTCCTTTTGCTTGGTCCTCCTTTTAGCCGCTCTTCTCTGTCCCTACCTCTTTCCACTCGTCACTTTTTGGGCAAAATTCTTAACGCGTCTTGTCACCTACGCCCCTAAAAGTCTCGATTTTTATCTTTACACGCCCCCTTTTTCCATCCACATTGTTCTTATTAGTCTCTTTGTCACAATCCTTTACTTGACGAAAAAGGAGGAGAATAGTGACAATAGTAGCTTCTATGGCGATCGTAGCTCAGTTGGTTAGAGCACTGGATTGTGGTTCCAGGGGTCGCGGGTTCGAATCCCGTCGTTCGCCCCATTTCTTTCCGAGAAAAAAATGCCAGCCTGTGGTATGACATAGGTAAATGGCAGATTCAAATAAACCCAAACACCCCGAAGCCAAAGGGATATTCCTCATCCTAGGGGGCGCCGCCCTCCTTCTCTCACTGATGAGCTTTATCCACGGCGACCCTCAACAAAACTGGCTGGGTCTCCTCGGCTACTCCGTCGGCTACGCCTTTAACTTCCTCCTCGGCATCATGTCCTACACTGTCGCCGCCCTCTTTTTTGTCATGGGTGTGCGCGCCTTCACCTCAAGCCAAATCGGGATGCCCCGCTTTAAGATTGTCACCTATTGCACGTTTATCCTCTCCCTCGGCATCCTTCTCAACCTCTTCGCCGAAACGCAGGGACTCGAGTACTCTTTCTTCAAAGAGCGGGTGATTGCCCAGACCATCAAACTCAAAACGCCGACAGCAGGGAGTGTCACCCGCTACAACTTAGGGGGTGTCCCCCTCTACTATTTCTACCGCGATCTTCCCCGCTATAATCTCTACAACGTCTTGAGCAATGTGGGGATTTTTCTCACCTCCACAACCACCCTAATTCTCAGTTTGATTTTCCTTCTCGATATTCGCGTCCTCGATGTCCTCCGCCGCTCGAAAAGAGTCTCTAAAGATGTCGCCGCCTACTCCAAGCGCCTCTACAAGAGCGTTGAACTTCCCAACGTCGATTGGAATCTCAAGAAAAAAAAGAAAGAGCCCCTCCCTCAGCCAATACCGAAAAAGCCCGCTCCCACCCCGGTGATTGAAGAGGTGCATGAGCCGGAGCCTTTACCTGAACCGCCACCTCCCATCGAACCGAAAAACACCCCTCTACCCAAGCTCTTGCAAAATAAGAAAAAGCCCTCGCTGGCCTTTGACAAACCGACCGAAAAGAAGCGCACTTACAAGGGAACGTACAAAAACTACAAGCTCCCTCCCCTCAACCTCCTCTCTCCTGCAAAACAGGTCGACGCACCGACACTAAAGCGGGACCTTCAGGAGCAGGCCGAGGTCTTAGAAGAGACCTTAGCTAGCTTTGGCATTGAGGCCAAAGTGGGCGAGATCAACTGCGGCCCAACGATCACATCATTCGAGGTCCACCCCGCTGTTGGCGTCAAGGTGCAAAAAATCACCGCGTTAGAGAACGACATCGCCCTCAATCTCCAAGCCGCTTCGATCCGGATCATTGCCCCCATCCCCGGCAAGGCAGCCGTCGGCGTCGAGATCCCCTCCCTCCATCCCCAAGAGGTGGGCTTTAAAGACATGATGCACCGCTACAAAAAGAACCCCCGCGAGTTCAACGTTCCCATCCTCCTTGGAAAGACGGTGAGTGGCGACGATGTGATGTGTGATCTGACCAAGTGGCCCCACGCGATCATCGCCGGTGCGACGGGTTCGGGTAAATCTGTCTGCATCAACACGATCATCATGTCCCTTTTAATGAACGCCCGCCCCGACGAGCTCAAGCTCATCTTGATCGATCCAAAAAAAGTCGAGCTCACCCCTTACACGGCCCTCCCCCACATGATCGCCCCCGTCATCACAGAGGCGCACGGCGCCATGGCCGCCCTCAATTGGCTCGTCAAGGAGATGCAAAATAGATACGAGATGCTCAAGGCGCTCGGTCTGCGCAACATCACCGCCTTCAACGCCCGCAAAGTCGACGAAGCCTTAGAAGAATCACTCGACATGGAGATCCCGAAAAAACTCCCGATCATCATCACGATCATCGACGAGTTTGCCGACTTGATGATGACCTCCTCCTCCGATCTAGAGACCCCCATCGCCCGCATTGCGCAGATGGCACGGGCCGTCGGCATTCACCTTATCTTGGCCACGCAGCGCCCGTCGCGCGAGGTGATCACAGGGCTGATCAAAGCCAACTTCCCCACCCGCATCGCCTTTAAGGTGGCCTCTAGAGTCAACAGCCAGATCATCTTGGATGAAAATGGGGCCGAGACCCTCCTTGGCAACGGGGACATGCTCTTCCTTCCCCCCGGCACCTCAACACTCATCCGCTCCCAAGGGGTCTACATCCGCGACGAAGACATCAGCCGCGTCATCAACTACATCTCAAACCAAGCCCCCCACGACTACCTCATTAAGTCGTTTGACACGATGAACCGGGACGAGATCTCGAGCATGTCGGGCGGCGATGACTCGCGCGATACCCTCCTTGAGCAGGCCTACCAAATTGTCGTCCAGACAAAAACCGCCTCAACCACCTACCTCCAGCGCAAACTCAAAATTGGCTATGCCCGCGCCGCCTCCCTAATGGATGAACTTGAAGACAAAGGGATCATTGGCCCTCCCGACGGCTCCCGCCCTCGCAAGGTCTTGGTCTCGGAACCCGATCTCTTCGATAGTGAGATGTGACCATTATGACAAACCGCCGCATCCTCATTGCTGATCCCGCCCCCAACACCTTAAGGATCATCAAAGAGTCCCCCCGCGCGCGCGAATTCACCATTGAAACGGCCAAGGATGGCCCTGAGTGTCTCGAGCGGGCTCGCCGCTTCAAGCCCGAGCTCATCTTAGTTGAGCTCATGCTCCCCAAAATGCACGGGATTGAGATCCTCTCCCACCTGCGCGATTTTCCCGAAACAAAAGAGACGGGAGTGATCATCACAAGCTCCCAGACGATGATCCAAAACTACCAAGCGGCCATCGAGCGGGGCAGCAACGACTTTTTAGAAAAACCCTTCACTGCCGATGAATTTTTTCGCATCGTCGACGACTACTTTGCCGGCACCCTCACACCCACACCTTTCAAGCAGAAAAATCCGGTCACTCCCGCAGAAAATACCCCTTACCATCCCATTCCCACCATCGCCACAACCTACATCCGCTTTTGGGGCACCCGCGGCTCCAACCCCGTCGCCGGACCCAAATACATCCGTTACGGCGGCAACACCTGCTGCTTAGAGGTGCGCTACGGCGATGACGTTGTGATCATCGATGCCGGTACGGGAATCCGCCCCTTAGGAGAGATGCTCCTTGGAGAGAGGGAGCTCGATATCTTCATTGGCCACACCCACTGGGACCACATCACCGGCTTCCCCTTCTTTAGCCCCATCTACCAAAAAGGGACCAAAATCAACATCTACGCCCCCGTCGGCTTTGAGCGGAGCCCCAAAGAGATCTTCACCGAGATGCTCGCCCACGCCTTCTTCCCCGTCCGCTTAGACGACATGCAAGCTGAGCTCAACTTCAAAGAGCTGCGCGATGGCGACCACATCAAAAAGGGGAAACTCACCATCGAGACCCACTACACCTACCACCCCGGCCACACCCTCTGCTTTAAGATCCGCTCGCCCCACCTCACCATTGGCTACGTCACCGACAATGAGATGCTCCTTGGCTACCACGGCCACCCCAAGGACATCGGAAAAAACCACCCCCTCCTCGAACCCCACCTTAGCCTCATTAACTTCCTCAAAGATTGCGATCTTCTCATCCACGAAGCGCAGTATTTCCCCGAGGAGTACCAAAAGAAAGTGGGCTGGGGGCACAGCTCCATGGCCAACGCCACTGTCTTGATCAATGCAGTTGGGAGTAAGGATTGGATTGTGACCCACCACGACCCACAGCACTCAGACCAGGATCTCCAAGTCAAGATCCAACTCCATGCCGACATCCTGCGCGATACCAACCTCAATACGCAGGTGCGCCTCGCCTACGACGGTCTCACCGTCCCTCTTTAAAAATAATCTCCCTGAACAGGCCCTTATACCCCACAGCGCAACCTACTAGCTGCTGAAAGCATTTTAGATTTTTTCAGATTTTTCTCCCTTAAATTGCCAGATACTTCTTGAAGTAGCTTGGAAGAAGAAAAATTCAGGCAGTTTGCTGGTAAGTTACACTATGGGGTAATACGATTGGGACTGTGGACAATGCGCGTAACTTTCGGCAAGGGAAGACCCTTGTCTTCAACTCAAGTCTACGCATCTAAGTTTAAGAAATGACTTTTCCGGCAAGTTTGGTAGCAATTAGGGTCCCAGGGTGGTTCCATACAGGGATTCGCGAGAAACTCTGAATAAATAAATTCTAAATTTTATCTTGATCAAAAATTCAAATAACTGTAGCATTTGAAAGTGAAATTTAAAAATGGTTAGCTTAAGCCACAAGGAAGTAACATGACACTAAAATCAGTCACCGGTCTATGTTCAAGAGGAACCAGTTTAGACCTCTCACTCAAATACCTGGATGAACACTCCCCACACAAAGAATTCGTAAGACAGCTCCTCAGCCCGACTAATTACGAAAAGTCCCTTGCCATGAAGGACAGAATTTGCGAGATACTTGTCCTCGAAAATGACACCCCGACTGGTTGCATCGTCTATAAAAAAGCGATATTCAAGCACGAAAGAAAAAAACTATTTGTCGTCCGATCATTCAAAGTGTTGGATCAATACAAATCTGAGCCTAAGAGCTCTGAATCATGTCTTATAAAACGTATCATTAGGCTGGCAAAAAAAGTGAACGCTGACACCATTATCATGCATGAACCTGAAGACACCCAATTAATGGAATTTGTTCAATCAAAAGGCTTCTCAAATTTCTCACCACCCCAATCAACGTCATCTCCGTTTATCGACGACCTTTTATGTATGAGCTTGACTTCTAGTGAGAGCTCTCCAAACCAGCAAACAATCTCAGGACGTAAAAGAAAAAGGAGCAGCCTTCCTATGACTCAAGAAAACGTGACAAATAATAACAACAATGAACCTTTCAGGAAAATTGAGCCACCGACAAAAATCCGAAAAATTCAAAGCAGAACCCCCAAGACCCACCGCCTTCCCATGAAAGGGACAATATATTTTGACTACATAATGAACGGGAAAAAAAAATATGAAGGACGAGTTAATGCGTCTGGCTGTCAAAAAATGAAGGTGGGTGACCGACTGCGCCTCTTTGACAGACAAGCGGGCTGGGGCATAATCTGCGAAATCACTTCAAAAGATAATTTCGATAGCTTTACCGATATGTTGGAAAGCAAAGGTGTCCTCTCCATGCTCCCACAGCTCGAAGATAAAGCTAAAACACTCTCTAAGCGTGAGCTTATTAGAGAGGGAGTAAAAATATACAAAGCCTTCCCCGGCTCGCAACGCGTCCATAGAGTTGGATGCTCTGCAATTGGGGTCAAATTTTTAGAAAAAATTTAAACAAAGGAGACTCTAATGTCAGTATTTGCACTGGGCAAATCGATTGAAAACCTTGAAAATAATCTCGATTATATCCCTCTCACAGTTATAGAAAAAGCCAGAGATCATGACTTCTCGCAGCTTTGCTCCAACCAATATCTCACACCAACAGTCTATAGCTCGGGATTTTGGAGAGTGAGTCCTCTGAATGACTCTCAGATAATTGGTGCTTCTTACTCCAAATTCGCAGGACTTTGGACTTTAGACGAAAGTAATATCGAAAATTCGCAGTTCAAAACTCTGAAAGGTCACAAAAAACAAGTCCTAAGCATAGCAGTCATCTCAAATGAAAAATTTTGCACAGGATCAAGTGATGGATCAATTTGTATGTGGGACAAAGAAGGAAGTAAGCTACAAACCATATATGAAGATGGTCCTAAAAAGGAGAGGAAAGGCTTTTACAGTATGACAGCTGTCGATCCACATACCTTGGTCACAGGCTCATGTCAAAAACCAAAACAGTATAATGGAGAATGGGAACACACTTTACAAGTTTGGGATCTTGAAACCATGTCGTCGATTTCATCCTCAAATGAACACACGGGGGGTATTTCAAGCATTGTTAAACTAACAAATAATAAAATTGCAACAAGCTCAGCTGATAAATCCGTCAGGATATGGAGCGTCGACAATCTAGAAACCGTTAGAAGAATAGACGTTCATGATGACTATATTTATGGACTTACAAGTTGTGGGTATAATCAATTGATCACAGCTAGCAAAGATCGAACCATCAAAATTTTAGACGTAGAAACAGCCTCTGAAATAGGGTCTTTAAACGATAAGGATAACTGTGCCCATACTAGCACCGTATATGACGTCAAATCATATGGGTTGAATATTATTGCAAGTGCATCAAGAGATGGATTTGTAAAACTCTGGGATACTAGGAGCTATGAATGTATTAATATCCTTGATCTAGAAGGACGCTTTGTCTACGCAGTCAATTTTAACAGCCAAGGAATGGTCCTAGCAGGAACATCATCACTTAAGAAAAACAATGAATCTGATGATAATTTAGCAAACAGCGCATTGGTCAGCTTGTGGGACTTAAGATAATTAAGTAAAGGAAATAACATGAAGAAAATACCTATTCTTACTCTAACTCTGTTCATTAACCACCTCTATTCATCGACCCCATCGTACAAAGATGAAAGAAATTTCTGGCATTACCCTAAATTCGAAGAGTCTGCAAATATCAATAATCCCAGAATTTATGAAAGCTCAAAAGAAAATAGACTTAAATTTTGGTCAGATTGTGCACAAAAAATTGAATGGTTTCAAACATGGGATGACATCGCAGTTTGGGACTGTCCATATGCTAAATGGTTCGTCAACGGGAAGCTAAACATTGCTTACAACTGCTTGGATAAGCACTTGAAGAAAGATGGGGACAAAGTCGCTTTTTACTGGTGCTGCGAAAATGGCCAAGAAAAACAGGTGACTTATAAATCTCTTCATAACGAAGTGTGTCGCTTGGCAAATGGCCTTAAAAGCCTTGGGGTTAGAAAAGGGGATATTGTCGCCATTTACATGCCTATGACATCCGAAGGGATTGCCTCTATGCTAGCTTGTGCAAGAATTGGGGCGGTCCACTCAGTGATTTTCGGAGGGACTGGAGCTGGCTCTTTCAAAGAAAAAGTCAATGATGCCTGCGCAAAGGTAATTATTACAGCCGATGTGACTTATAGAAAAGGCAAGGTGATTCCTTTAATTGACACAGTGAATAAAATCATTGATTCCTGCCCAAGTGTTTCAAATGTTGTTGTTTTGAAGAGGGAGGATAACATACTTAACCTCCAAGAAAACTCAAAGTTTGTTTCATACAAAGACTTAATAAACCAATCATCCCCTCAATGCGATCCAGAAGTCATGGATTCCGAAGACAGGCTCTTTGTTCTTTACACATCAGGAACGACTGGCAAACCAAAAGGGGTTATTCATACGACGGGAGGGTATCTTGTCGGGGTTCATAACACATTCAATTGGGTCTTTGATTACAAAGACAATGATATATTTTGGTGCACTGCTGATATCGGATGGATCACAGGACACAGCTACGTCGTTTATGGACCTATGTCAAATGGAGCCTCACAAATCATATATGAAGGCTCATTTGACTACCCAAATAAAGGAATTGCCTGGGAAATTGTCGAAAAGTACAAGGCAACGATTTTTTACACGGCTCCAACTTTAGTGAGAACGTTCATGAAGTGGGGAAATGAGTGGATTGACAACCACGATATATCCTCATTGCGCTTACTCGGTTCTATAGGGGAGCCGTTGAATCCAGAGGCCTGGGATTGGTACCACAAAGTCGTCGGTCAAAAAGAGTGTCCGATCGTAGACACATGGTTTCAAACGGAAACGGGGGCTTTTGTCATATCCCCTATTCCGGGATTATCAGCTCTTAAGCCAGGCTCAATCTTGGCACCTCTACCGGGATACGATGTCGGAATATATAACGATAGTGGCGAAGAAGTAAGCCATGGATTCCTTACGATTAAATCACCATTTCCCTCTATGATGAGAGGTGTTCTTAATAATCCCCAAAGATATTATGATACTTATTGGGCAAAGTGGAACGGCCGATCCTATTATGCAGGAGACTTTGCTTTTAGGGATAAAGATGGTTGCCTTTGGTGCCAAGGGCGAGCTGATGAAGTTCTTAAAATATCTGGACACCGTATTGGCACAGCAGAAACTGAGAATACAATTGTGAGCTTTCCCGGTGTTGCAGAAGCTGCTGTGATAGGAGTACCTGATAGTATTACAGGGCAAAGAATGATTGCTTTTGTTGTCATGAAAGATAGATATGTCGCTCAAGGCAATCTTGAAAAAAACATCCAGCAACATGTAAGCCACCACGTGGGAAAATATGGCTCTCCGTCTCAAATTATTTTTGTCAGCGAACTCCCCAAGACTAGAAGTGGTAAAATATTAAGAAGACTGATTGCTAATATCATCAGCGGCTTGCCTATTGGTGATACGACAACTCTTGTAAACCCTCACGTCATGGAAGAACTCACCTCAGTATGCAAAAATATTCACTAATAAGGTTTCATAAAATGCAAAAACAATTTATACTTATTTTTTTTATAAAAACTCTCCTTGTGATGCCCAGCTTTTGTCTGGGCTCTCCCACGATTTCTGAAAAGCTCAATCACAAAATTCAACCACCCTGCTATTCCGAGCCAACCGAAATCAACGCGAGTAGCCAAGAGGTCTTTGAAGAGTTATCTCCTATTTTGAAAAGAAGACTCTCAATGACCAATTACGACAGGACTCTACCGATATTACAATTCTTAGACCACTACAAAAAAACTCAAGAGCAATATCCCGATATTCGCCCCATGGATGCTTTACTTACTTTCGATCTTGCCCCCTGTGTACCATCTGTCAGGGGAGGTCCCTGCTTCACACTGGCTCACGACTTGCTCCAATTTATTCCTAAAAAATACCAAGCATATTTGTGCCTTGCAAAGCTCCCTCCAAAATTTCAACAACCCGCATTTCCAGAATTCTCACATGTGGCAATACTGATTAAATATTCTAATCCTGAGATTGTCTCAGATAAAGGGTACATCCTACTTGATCCAAGCTTCGATATTGATACTCCCCTTGTCCTTAAGGAAAACGGAAGTCCCGCTATTTACGATACAAAAGTAAAGGGTATTTGGAAGTTTTCTTTGTCCCAAGGACAGATAATCTGCGAGCTACCCGTCAATGGTCATACAGAAAGAATGGTCTACTTAACGAAAGAAGTCTTAAATCCTATTCAATCAAGTGCTACACCGATGCTAATAGTTGATCGTCGCCTTTCACTGCTCTCACGAGAGGAGAATGGCCTACATATAGCCCACTTAAATATCGAGCTGAATAAAAATCGAGTCATTTGGGACAAAGGTAGCAAAAGATTCGATCCAGTTTCATTTGATAGTATTTTAAATGGCTGGACATTTCCCCTTTGGTTCTCAAAGGATCTGTTTATTGAAAATAAAAAATTAGCAGATACATTGCGTACAATTATTAAATATAAACATGTCTTAGATAACCTCTACCATGATTATCTAAAAATTATTTGCGAAACAAATGACACAAGTATTACTGGAGAGATTGATTTAAATAAAGTTGAATCGATCCTCGCAAGCATTAAATAAGATATTTATCAAAGTTATGGAAAATAGTCCGCTCTCTACATCCCTCTCAGAAACTAAAGATTCTCACGCATAAAAAAGCCTATAAGGTGGTAAAACAATGCCTCTGTGCAGATGCCGTACCTTTTGTCCCATTATTCAGACCAGGATCTCCAAGTCAAGATCCAGCTTCAAAGCGACACCCTGCGCGAGAGCAACCTCAATACGCAGGTGCGCTTAGCCTACGATGGCCTCATCGCCCCTCTTTAATTTCTCTTGACATATTCTGCGTCTAATAATAAACTCCGATGCAAAAATAGAGGTAAATATGTCAAATAACATTACCGCTGATCAGTTCGCGTTTTATGTAGAATTCGACTATTTTAACGAGCTCCCTAATGATTTGTGTGCCATAACCCTTATCACAGGGTTGGTCTCATTTATTGGCGACACCATCATCACTATGAATCCAATGTATGGGGCACTTTCAATGACAATGAGTGTATCAGTTATACTGATTCACAGTGGACTCGCCCCAATCTTTAAATATCAAAATGGCAGTCGCAGAGAGTTATCTTTCGCTCAAGAGTTTCAACGCACCCTCATCAGTTATTCCCTTGTCGGCATGATCGCGATGGGAATAGGCGTGCCTGTTCTTCCGTGCATGATTATGGGGATTGCGCTCTCCCTATTAATGAACGAACGAAACCCCAATCAAGCACAGCCTATGTTACTGATAAGTCCTTACATTTAAAGAGGTGGCTCTCTTCCTTTTGGTGGGCAATGCTCACCTGCGCTTGACTCCCTTTTAAAACGTCTTGCGCCTTCTTCAGGGCAACGTCGGGGTTGTTGCACTCTTCAGAGAGATGGGCCAAGTAGACATAGAGCAATTTATCGTGCAGCACTTCTGTTAATAGCTCCGCAGCGGCATCATTAGATAGATGCCCCTGACGCCCCAGCACGCGCTGCTTGTAGATCATAGGGCGGGGTGAAGCGTGGACCATGGAGACTTCATGGTTGGACTCGAGATAGAGGAGATCGCAATTGCGGAGATGACTTTTAACCAACGTCGTTGCAAAGCCAAGGTCGGTGCAAATGCCAATCTTGTAAGGACCTATTTCGAGGGTGAATGCCACCGGGTCAAGGGTGTCGTGTTGGATGCTGAAGGGGTGGATGGCCACCTCCCCAAATTCAAAGGTCTCCCCTGTTGAAAAGATCTTAAACTCGGGGCGCACCTTAGCGTGAGAGCAGATCGCCTTGGCCGTTTCCACATTGGCTAAAACGGGGATGTTGAACTTATTGCTCACTGTCTCAACAGAGCGGATATGATCTGTGTGTTCGTGGGAAATGATGATCGCATCGATTTCGTCGATGGAAGCATTGATTGATTCGAGGCGTTTTTGAATGGCCCGCATGCTGATCCCGCAGTCAAAAAGGAGCTTTGTCTTCCCCGTGTCGACGAAGATAGCATTGCCCTTTGAGCCTGAAGCGAGTGGAAAAAACCGAAACATTGGAAATAGTTTTACCCCAGAGGGCGACTTAAAAGCAACTGAAAGAATTTCAGATTTTTTTCAGTTTTATCATCCTAAAATCGCCACATACTCCAAAAGAGTAGGGGCGATTTTAGGATGATAAATCTGGGAAAAAGATAAATTTAGGCAGTTGTTTTTAAGTCGCCCTCTGGGGTTTTACCACTTGCGGTTTTAATTTTAAAGCAGTAAACCGGAATTCATGGTACTCCGTTCCTTACAAGACATGGTCGACGACCTCAATATGACCTTGAGTCAGTTTATGAAAAATGCTGAAGTCATCGAAGGGATTCAAGATCTCCACGAGTTAGAACACGAGCGCAATGCTCTGATCAAAGCTCAGGAGTCTTTGCGTTCACATATCGACCATATCACATCATTGATTGAGCAGGAGCGCTCCCGCTCATCGGCTGTGGCCAAACGGGTCGAAGAGGCGCGGAAGAAAGTGTTGCAAATCGCTGATTTGGGCTCAACAGCAAAGGAAAGAGAGAGCGCCGTCAAGCCCCGTCATTCAAAGAAAAGTTGGCGCCGTCAGAATGCCGCCAAAGCGCGCATCTCTCGCTCCAATCCCTCTTTCTGAGGCAAGACCACATCTTCAAGGACTTTTGCGTAAGGAACTGGGCAGTCAGCCGCCCCCATGCGCTTAACAGGTGCATCGAGGTAGACGAACGCCTCGTCGGCAATGCGCGCGGCGATCTCCGCCCCAAAGCCACACGTTAGCGCCGCTTCATGAGCGACCAAAACCTTACCGGTCTTTTTCACAGACTTTAAAACGGTTTCCATATCGAGGGGGCTGACAGTGCGCAAATCGATCACCTCGGCAGTGATCCCCTCTTTAGCCATCTCCCGGGCCACCTCGTAGGCCATAGGAGTGAGCATTCCGTAAGTGACCACAGTGAGATCATCCCCTTCGTGGACCACGTTGGCGTGCCCAAGCGGGAGGATCTCGTCGGCCGCCGGCTCGGGGCGCGCTGAGAAGAGACGTTGACGGTAGAGCGCCTTGTGCTCTAGGAAAATCACCGGGTTGGGATCGCGGATGGCCGCCTTGAGAAGGCGCTTGGCATCGTCAGCCTGTGACGGAAGGGCAATTTTGAGTCCCGGGCAGTGGGCCAAAAAGGCCTCGACGCTCTGCGAGTGGTAAGGGCCACCCTGGATGTACCCGCCGCACGGCATCCGGATGACAACGGGACAGTGGTACTCCCCGTTTGAGCGGTAGACCACACTCGAGAGTTCATTAAAGATCTGATTGATCCCCGTCCACATGTAGTCGCAAAACTGGATCTCGACAACGGGGCGGTAGCCGGCAAAGGCCAAACCGATGGCGAGACCGACGATCGTCGATTCGGCGAGGGGTGAGTTAAAGCACCGCTTCTGACCAAACTGATCGGTGAGTGTCCGCGTGACACCAAAGACGCCCCCTTTGCCAAAGGCGACATCCTGTCCAAAGACCACCACCTTCTCATCACGCTCCATTTCTTCGGCGAGGGCGTGGTTGAGGGCGTCGACAATGACAACGGGAGTCTCTGAGACCACCCCTTTTGTCGGTTGCGCCCCGCCCAAATCGTCGGCAAGATAAACGGGCTCTGTCGCCTGCTCTAGATCGGGGAATGGGAGGGACTCGGCCTGCTTGGCCGCCGCTTCAACTTCATCTTTGTAGGTCGCGTGGAGCGCTGCAATCTCTTCGGCACTCATGATCCCCTGCTCGGTCAAGAAGGTCTCAAAGAGGGGGATGGGATCTCTCATCTGATCGAGGGCAAAGTCTTCAGCATCCTTATACTTGTTGTGATCATCGCTGATACTGTGGGGAGCGATCCGCGGAATGTCCTTGGCCACAATGAGTGACGGACCACCCATCGCGCGCCCTTTGGCCACGGCCTCTTTAAAGGCCGCGTCGAGCTCCTCAAACGAGGTGCCGTTGACCTCAAAGACAGAGAGGCCCTCATAGCCCGCTGAACGCTTGGCAATGCTGCCGCCAGAGAGCTGATCTTTCACCGGAGTGGAAATCGCCCACCCGTTGTCCTGAATGACAAAAATGACGCCGAGCTGATGAATGGTGGCAAAATTGAGCGCTTCGTGGAAGTCCCCTTGCGAGGTGCTCCCATCACCGCCGCTGACGTAGGCAAGCTCATTAGAATTGGAGAGTTTGGCCCCTAAAGCGATGCCGACAGCGTGGAGAAATTGTGAGCCCACAACACTTGATTGTGTGGGGATGCGGAGGCGCTTGTGGGAAAAGTGCTCGGGCATCTGTTTTGCCGAGCTGTGGTGGGGATTGACGCGCGTTAAGAAGCTCGCAAAGAGATCGTCGAGAGCGCACCCCATCCCAACGGCCACCGCCCGATCGCGGTAATAGGGAAGGGCCCAGTCCTTTTCAGACTCCAAGTTGGCCGCCGCCACCGCGCCGATCATCTCGTGACCCGCTGTCGATAGGTGGAACGTGCCCCCCTTGTTTTGACGGACGAGTTTCCCCATCTTATCGTCAGTGAGACGGGTTCTCAAAAGGCAGGCTAAAACCTCCTGACACTTTGGTTTAATGGCTTCTTGTAATTGCTCTGTCATCATTTTTTCTTCTTCTGCTTAATCTGAGAGACCCGCTTGATCTTTGACGTGGCCTCTTTTTTCTTTCCGAGGTACTCCCCGATTTCCTTCCCTTCTTTGGGGAGGCGTCCTTTCTTCTTGGGCAATAACCCTTTGGCAAACTCAAAGACTTTCCCCTCGTCATCCTTTGAGACGGCTTGGATGAGTCCCTCTTCGCTCTTTGGCACCACCTGATCGGCCCCTTTAAGGCGGTCAGAGAGGTGGCGGAGCGATTCGAGACGCTGAGAGAGGGCCTCGAGCTTGGTATCGACCTTTGACGTCGTCCCCTTAAGGCTCGCAAGAAACTGCGCTTCGGTGTCGAACTTGGCCGAGAATGTGATGCTCGTGAAGTCGGGGGCAAAGATGAATGTGCGCACAGCCGAAGGGACATCGACGTAAATATCTTGAGTGAGTTGCGGCTCCACTTCCACCTTTTGCTGCTGCTTGGGTGGGCGTCCCCGTTTCGGGCGAGGGTTCAATGCCTGATCTGAGTAGTACGTTTCCGACTTGGCGCGGAGTTGATCGCGCGCTGTCGCCACATCCTTGGGCACCTTTGTCTCGTGCACCATCTGCTTGAGTTTCTCGACAACGGCGAGCGGCAGATCGATATCCTCCTCAAAGACAAATGAGAAGTTTTCAGACCTCAGCCACTCAATGATGCGGATGCGTGAGCGCTCGTGATAATACTGCTGCCACCGCTCGAGCTCAGCCACGTGATCATAGATATACTCGAGGAAATTCTCCCGCGCGTCCTTACCAGCGATGATATTTAACAATTTTTCCTTGGTATCGATATCGTAAACTTTTTCATTGACAAATCCCTCCATGAACTTCTTTGTTTCGAAGTAGGAGAGCTTGGGGAGCATCGCATACCGCTTTGCCTGCTTGTGCAACTCCTTTTCTAAGGAGAGGAGCTCATCTTCCCCCTTGTCGAGATCGGCGTAGACGAGGAAACCCTCCTTCCGATCGAGGTAGAAATCGCGCTCATCGTCCGATTTGGAGAAGGCATCGAGGAGGCGGTGGAACCGCAAAATAAGGGGGTTTTCAACTTGGATCTTAGATTTTGCTTTGGCCATAGGAGGTAGACTGGTGGTTAAGGTTACGAAGGAACTATTATAACAGAGTGCGGGGGGCCGACTCAACCTAAAATTTTTTATTAACTAATAATAATAATTAATTATTTATTAATTCTAAATAATTATTCAACTCCAATAAAGTGACTCCAAGACCTCTAATTTTTATTTCATTAAGCCCTTTGAGATCATCAAAGAGATCATCTTGAAATTTAAGGCGGTGATGCGGCTCTATGCGCTCAGCCGTTTGCTCAGCCAGAAAGGCATTTAGGGACTCTTCACGTAGCTTTCTCTGGATAATTGCTTGGAGCAGTTGACGCCGGAAGGCTCTATATTTCACCCTCACCTCGTCAAAACCCAAAGCCACCACAGTTGCGTCGTATTGGGCACACGTTCTCAAGTAGGAAAAAAAGAGGTAGAGATCGACTAAGGGGCGTACATCACACAGCTCATAAACTGCGATGATTGCTGAGAGATAATCGCTCCGATTCACATCATTAAACGACAGAGGGACCAGGTTATGGCGGATAAGGGGAATGTTACTACAAAGACGCGCGACCCTTTTGTTGACATCGACAAAGGGCTGGAGATAACTCAGGTGAACAAGGAGAAAAAAACTCTGCTCATAGGGATCTCTGATTTGAGAGGCAAGGCTTAGCACACGCTCAAGAAATAGGGTGAGGCGTTTGTGATCTTCAAATGGGACAAAGGTCGATCCTCCAATGCGCACACCATAATCCCGAACAGCCCCAGAGTAACGCGTATCGACAAGTCCATCAGACAAAAGGTAATGAACTGTGAGCAACGTCTTCATTGAGATATCTGAGGGCATTTCCCTATCAACAAGATACCTAATTGCCTCTTTGTGATTGAGAATCATTATGCGCTCTTCCGTCAACTTATCGTCAGCAGGCACTCCCTTGAGAAGCAGCTTTTCTGTCTCAAGCTTTGAATAAGTGTTTCCCTCCAAGCGGGAGGAGTTGTATGAAAGATCGATGAGAAGCCGGTTAAAAATCTGCCGCGCATAGACCCTGATTGCTACCCCTTCATTTCCCCTTGAATTTTTCTTTTCTCCCAGCTTGCATCGGGCATTTTACCCCCTACTTCCCGAAGTATGTGGGTAAAATGCCCGCTACAATCTGAAAGAAAATCGAAAATCCCTTGGAAAAAGAATAATTAGCAATCAGGGTCATAGGTCCCCGCAGGGTCATGCTGATTGAGGCGCTCTCCGGCCGCTGCAAGCTCACGGCGTATAGCTAGAGGGCAATAAAAGGTAACGTTAGGACGGTAGGAGTTAAGCCACTCTTCATTATAGGCAGTTGGGCGCCTTTCGTAGATGGGGCATGAGACCCGCTCTATGGCTTTTTGGCTCTGTTTGCTGAAGCAATAGCGCTGGACCTGCCCCTCGTTATTTTCTCTAAAAGGACGCTCCACAACGCGGTACCTTGAGGCCCTTCGCTCGCCCACCCTTTCGACAATCCCTTCGGTGATCATCTGAGTGAGATAGCGCCTGACACTCCTTTCAGTAAAGCCCTTTCCGAGCTTTTCAAGGAGATCCTTGAGAGGGACAGGGAGCCCCTCCTGACTGAGTTGGTGGAGAAGGACCAATTTTTTCGAGCGAGTGTTCATTTGACGGCCAATTTTGCCAAATACGGCCACTTTTAGCACGAATACGGCCAAAATTCAATCAATTTGGCCGTCAAATTTGTGTCCGTGCAAAAATTTCCTGCAGCAGGTATACTACCCCAGAGTGCGACCTAATAGCAGATGAAGGGATTTTAGATTTTTTTCAGGTTTTTCGGCCCTAAAATTTCCACATACTTCTTGAAGTAGGGGCTATTTTAGGACGAAATAGCTGGAAAAAAGAAAAATTCAGGCAGCCTGCTAGTAGGTCGCACTCTGGGGTACTAAGCTTTAAAATTTTTTAACACCAATTAGACCATGCTAGATATCAAAAAAATCCGCGCCAACGCCGAAGAGATCCAAAAGAAACTCCGCACTAAAGACCCAACTGTCGACCTCACTCCCATCCTCGCCCTCGACGAGTCGATCCGAAGCCTCAAGGGGACCATCGAGTCCAAGCAGGCTGAGCTCAAGGCGACCTCTAAGCTCATTGGGGAGAAAAAGCGCAAAGGTGAGGATGCCAGCGAGCAGCTCGAGGCGGTGAGTGGACTCGGCACTAAGATTGATCTCGACCTGAAAAAGCTCAAGCAGGAGGAGGCCCTCTTCGAAGATGCAATGGCCCGCCTCCCCAACATCCCCGACGATGACATCAAGGTCTCTCTCGATCCAAAGGACAATGTCTGCATCAAGACCTTTGGTGAGAAGATTCAATCCCCCTTTCCCTTAAAGAATCACTTAGAGCTCAATGAGAAGCTCGGCCTGCTCGACTTTAAGCGGGGGGCCAAGCTCACAGGGTCGGGGTGGCCCGTTTACTCCGGGATGGGGGCGCGCCTTGAGTGGGCCCTTCAGAACCTGATGATCGATATCCATATTAAGAATGGGTTCGAGTTCTATCTGATCCCCCACGTCGTCAAACCAGAGACGATGTACGGGGCGGGGCAACTCCCCAAGTTCCGCGATCAACTCTTTAAGCTCGATGATGACGATTACCCATTCATGTTGATTCCCACAGGTGAGGTCGCGCTCAATGGACTCCACTTAGATGAGATCATCCCTAGCGAAGAGCTCACTAAAAAGTACACGACAATTTCCCCATGTTTCCGGCGCGAAGCAGGGGCAGCGGGCTCTGGTGAGCGGGGGCTTATCCGCGTCCACCAGTTCAACAAAGTCGAGATGTACTGCTTTGCCCATCCCGATAAGAGCGATGAGGTCTTTGAAGAGATGCTCAAGTCGGCTGAAGAGGTTTTAGAAACTTTGGGACTCCATTACCGCAACATGCTCCTGGTGACTGGCGATATGTCGTTTCCGAGCTCGCGCACGGTCGACATTGAGGTCTACCTCCCCGGCCAAGAGCGCTACTACGAGGTCTCCTCAGTCTCCAACTGCCGCGATTTCCAGGCGCGCCGCTCGAAGATTCGGATGCGGGAGAAGGGGGGGAAACCCGAGCTCCTCCACACGCTCAACGGGTCGGGGCTTGCCACCGCCCGCCTCTTTGTGGCACTATTAGAGAATAATCAGAATGAAGATGGGTCGGTCAATATACCCAAAGCCCTTCAACCCTACCTCGGAGGATGTGAGTGCCTAAAGCCATAGACGATTTTTGCCAGTTTATCTCTGCCTCGCCCACCGCGTTCCATGCGGCGGATCAAATCGGCAACCGTCTCGCACTGCTCGGCTTTGACCCCTTAGAGGGGAGCAAAAAGTGGCCCCTTAAAAATGGGGGGCGCTACTTCTGGGAAAAGGGGGGCTCTCTGATCGCCTTCACACTCCCAAAGAAAAAAGCTGAGCGGGCCCACATCGTCGCCTCCCACCTCGACTCCCCCGCCCTCAAGGTCAAACCTCAGGGTCTGACGACCAAAGATACCTTGGCTTTTTTAAGCACAGAGATCTACGGCGGCCCCATCTTAGAGACTTATCTCAACCGCCCCTTGACCCTCGCTGGCAAGGTGATGGGAATGACACAAAGTGGCAAGTTAGAGTCGCGTTTGATCGCCCTCGACGAGTCCCCATTCATTCTCCCCGCGATGCCTCCCCACCTTAAAGCTAAGGAAACTCCAAAAAAGCAGCGGCAGTGCCAGGCTCTTGTCCATGTGACCGATAAAGACCTCACGTGGGATGAGCTCCTCAACACGGCCCACTACTTCACCGAGATTGTGAGCTTTGATCTCTTTTTAACACCGACAGCGGCTCCTACGTATCTCGGTCCCCACGCGGAGCTCCTCGCCGCCCCACGCCTTGACAATCTCTCGAGCGCCTATGGCGCCATCGCGGGTCTCACCAACTCAGAGCCTTTAGATGATGTGATCCAAATCGCCTACTTTTCCAACCACGAAGAGATTGGCTCCCGCACCTCCCAAGGGGCCGCATCGCCCCACCTCATGCACACCTTAGAGCGGATCGCCCTCGCCCAAAATATCTCCCGCGAAGAGCTCCTCTGCCTCATTGAAAAATCGATCTGTCTGTCGCTCGATGTCGCCCACGGCTACCACCCTTTCTTTGGCGAGCACTTTGACCCCGAGCACAAGTGTCTGCTCGGCAAGGGTGTTGTGATCAAAGAGCACGCCGGGAAGCGGTACCACACAGATAGCGTGATGACCGCCCACCTCAAGATGTGGGGCAAGCACCTCCAGCGCTTTGCCTCTAACTCAGATAGCCCCTGTGGCGGAACAATCGGCCCCATTATCGCCTCGGAGCTGGGGATTGCCACGGCCGACCTCGGGTGCCCCGTCCTCTCAATGCACGCGGCGATGGAGATCATGGCCCCCAGGGATCTATTAGACTTGTGCCACCTAGTGAAGAGTTTCTTAAACGATGAATCAACCTGCCCACTTTGAAGGTCAAAGCGCCAAAGAGCACTTAAAAAAAGCCCGTAAGAAAGGGGCGATCGCCACAAGCGAGATTCACGGCACGGAGATGTCGGGAGCCCTCAACGCCTTCTGCGAATGCGCCCGCACGCTCATCGCCCTCCTCCTTGTGACCTACCTTTTACTCACCCCCACCCTCCTTCCTCTTCTTCTCTTTAGTTTGGCGTTCACGATTTTTTCCTTTGGACGAAGTAGCCTCATTGCGTGGTCCCGCTTAGAGCGTCTCCACCGCTTGATCGAAGATGAGCGGCACGAGATCACCCACCACAGAGAGCAAGAGCGGGAGGAGCTCACCGAAATGTATCAAGCTAAGGGACTCTCAGGGAAACTCCTCACCGATGTGATCGACGTCTTGATGGCCGACGACAACCGCCTCCTCATGGTGATGTTAGAGGAGGAGCTGGGACTTCCCCTCGAGTCGTTCGAGCACCCACTCCTTCAAGGCCTTGGCGCTGCACTAGGGTGCGCTCTCAGCGCGGCCCTCGGCCTGATCGCCCTTCACTTTGGCGGGCTTCTTCCCCTAGTCATCACCGCCTTTTTGATCAGTGGGATCACCGCCTACCTGACGGCAAGCCGCCTGCGCATCGAAAAAATCCGCCACATCACCTGGCACATCTCCCTCCTTTTTGTGACTGGAGCGGCCGCCTACTTTTTGGGACGCGCCCTCCTATGACGCGCAACGGCCCCTACCTCTTTGACGAGTTCTTCGCGAGTGGAAAAGAGGAGAGCATCAGCCCCTTTCTCACCCCTAAATCGCGCAAGTACGCCAAAAATATCGCCCTGAAAAGTGCGTTACTTTCCGCCTTTCTCCTCGCCCTCGCCTTTGGCCTCTCCTTTTACTCGTCAATTTACTCCAACTTCACTCTCGTCTTCGTCTACGTCCTCGTCGGTACCCCCGCCTTAATTGGGACCATTGACGACATCCGCAACTTAGAGATCAATATCGATGTCTTGATGACCCTCGCCGCTTTCTTAAGTGTCTTGATCGGCTCACAGCTCGAAGGGGCTCTCCTCCTCGTCCTCTTTGCGCTGAGTGGGGCGATGGAGAGCGCCGTCTCCTCCCGCGCCAAAGGGGCCCTCCACCACCTCCACGAGATCACCCCCCACTTTGCCACCGTGGTCGACGACAAGGGGGTCACCACCCAAAAATCGGTCCGCGAGATCCCCGTCGGCACCCACGTCCTCGTCAAAGCGGGCGAGATCGTCCCCCTCGATGGAGAGGTCATCTCGGGGCGCTCCTCACTCAACCTCGTCCACCTCACTGGCGAGAGCCACCCCATCCCCAAAGAAGTGGGCGACACCGTCCAAGCGGGCTCGCGCAACTTAGATGGCTCGATCACCCTCCGCATCACCAAATCATCGAGCGAGTCAACCCTCTCCCGCATCGTCAAACTCATCCACGACGCCCAAGAGGCCAAGCCCAAACTCGAGCGCTTATTCGACCGCTTTTCCAAAGTCTATTCGATGAGCATCATCCTCCTCTCAGCCCTCTTTGCCCTCTCGTTCCCCTTTCTCTTTCACATCCCCTTTCTCGGCGTTGAAGGCTCTCTTTACCGCGCTCTCGCCTTCTTGATCGCCGCCTCCCCTTGCGCCCTCATCATCGCCACACCCACCGCCTACCTCAGTGCTCTGAGCGCCTCCGCTAAAAAAGGGGTTCTCCTCAAAGGGGGCGTCCAACTCGATAGCCTCGCTGGGTGCGACACGATCGTCTTTGACAAAACAGGGACCCTCACAACAGGTGAGCTCACCCTAAAAGGGGTCACACCACCCCCAGGATCCAAAATCTCGAGCGATCAAGCCCTGGCCCTCGCCGCCGCTTTAGAGAAGCGGGTCACTCACCCCATCAGCGCCGCCATCCAAAAAGCGGCCGCCGACCTCCCCGCGCAATCGGTCCAAAACTTCCGCGCCCATGCCGGCCTGGGGCTCTCAGGGACCTCAAACGGCACCCCTCTCTATATTGGCAATCGCCCCTTCATCGAAGAGCGCACAAAACTCCCTGAAATTCACCCCAAAGAGGGAGAGCTCATCGCCTACTTCCTCATCGGGGATGAGCTTTTTCTCCTCAGCTTTGAAGATGAGCTGCGCGACGATATCGGAGAGACCCTCAACCAGCTTAAATCAAACTACCAAGTGATCATGCTCACAGGGGACCACTACGATAACGCTGCCCACATCGCCAAAACACTCGGCATTGACAACTTTCAGGCCGACCTGCGCCCCGACAAAAAACTCGACATCATCGCTGAGCTCGCCAAAAACCACCAGATTGCCATGTGTGGCGATGGGATCAACGACGCCCCCGCCCTAGCCCGTGCCCACGTCGGTATCGCCATGGGAAAAGTGGGGAGCGATACGGCCATCGACGCCTCCGATATCGTCATCCTCAACGACGATCTCAACCTCATCGCCTGGCTCAGCTGGAAAGCTAAACAAACGATGCGCATTGTCCGTGAGAACCTCATCCTAGCCCTCGCCGTCATCACCTTGGCAACCACCCCCGCCCTTCTAGGGTTTATCCCCCTTTGGCTCGCTGTGATCCTCCACGAGGGAGGCACCGTCGTCGTCGGCCTCAACAGCCTCCGCCTTCTAAAAAAATAATTTATAAATTATTTAACTTATTTGTTTTTTAAATGATTAAAAACAATTTGAAATATTGAATTAAAAACAACTTTATGTTATCATTTATTTATAAAAATTAAATTAAAGAGGTCAAAAAATGATTTCCCCCCTTAAACACTCAGACCCCCTTTATAAGAATATCGCCCAAGAGTTCATAGTTTTTAACGATGAATATCATAATTTATTATTGCCAGCTACTTTTAGACATTTAATCAATGATATAGCTCAAAAAAACTTCAAGAGCATTAATGATCGGTCTCAAACGATTCAGTATCTTAAAGAATATGAGTACGAGAGAGAGGAATTTTTCAAAATAATTTCAGGTACTAACGAAATAATTAGATCAACAGATTTGAATGATTTTGAAAAAAACAACCCTCGATTATATGATTTAATAAATAATGTATTATCCTTGGAGATTGACTTACAAAGGAACTGTAATGATCCGTTGAATTTGACCGAACATCTAAGTAGAAAATTAACAGAGTTAAAAGATAGTATACAAGAAAATAAGCATTTGTCTTATTTTATTTCTAAAGCAATATCAAAACTCTGCCCAATTACATTAGATTATTTATTAAATATTTCAAAGTCTGAAAAATTCATAAATAGTCAATTCTCGTTGGATATGAAAAATCCATCTAATGGATTGCCATTGATTTTTAGTATAATTAATCGCTTTGACAAATTAGATCTCCAAGTGTTAATCGATTACCTAGAAGCTAATAATCTAAATTTTGAAGAACAATCACTGGATAAAATTTGCGAAACAATAACAAATGATAAAAATTTTGATCATCTTATCAAAAAAGATATTTTATTTAAAATTCTTTCTTATTACGATGAACTAAAAGAAGACTTTCTTAATTATCCTGATGACGGCATTACAACTTATTTAAATAGAGATTATCTTGAAGATAAATATTTTAGAGACGGCGTATTTCAACGTGGAAACCTTAGTTTCACTTCAGATGAATACAAGGATATAGATGATTTTATAGACAGAATGTTTAACGTTTTTAAATTATATCATGGTATTGAAAGGTATCAAAGAAGATCCCGTATTTTAAAAACTTTTAAGAAAGAAAGAGCAAATTTACAAATAGTTCCTAAAAGAGAGGGAAATAGTCATGAAACTATTTTGCTGGAGGCAATTCGTGATGAAAATATTACTTTAGTTAAATTGATTTTAAACTGTAATGTCATACACAGAAATGAAACTATTCTTTTGAAGCATTGCTATAAATATTTAGGAATGCGTTACAATCGTGCTGAATCTAAAAAGATCCCTGAAATTATTAAACTTTTAAATGAAAATAAAAATATTCATGATATTAAAAACAGCATAATTCAATACATAGGTAATAATAAAGAATGCAACGATCTTATTGATATTATTGGTCTTTTAGATGAATACACATTAAATTTAATTGATGACAAGAATATAGCTATTAACGGATTAAATAAAATTAAGGAACTTTTAAATGAACATCAAAGGATTTTTGATATTAAAAACAGTGTAATTGAATACATGTATAATAATAAAAAATACAACGATCTTAATAAGCTTGTTAATCGTTTACATGATTACACATTAAATTTAATTAAAGACAAGGATATAGATTTTAACGCGTTAAATAATATTAAGGAGTTTTTAAATGAAATTAAGGAACTTTTAAAGAAAGAGGAAATTTTAAATGAAATTAAGGATCTTTTAAATAAAGACGAGAGTATAGACATTAAAGTGTTAAATAAAATTAAGGGACTTTTAAATAAAAACGAGAATATAGACATTAACACGTTAATTGTAATTAAGGAACTTTTAAATAAAAACGAGAATATAGACATTAACACGTTAATTGTAATTAAGGAACTTTTAAATAAAAAAAGAAAT